>Ga0208587_1000163_pt1 | contig 35669 bp, 28 predicted proteins | sample NGESurdeep092012_7_FD_184472 | JGI IMG/M metagenome (GOLD analysis project Ga0208587, IMG submission 184472) | Arctic peat soil microbial communities from Barrow, Alaska - NGEE Surface sample 210 deep-092012 (SPAdes) | ecosystem: Environmental > Terrestrial > Soil > Wetlands > Peat ...
ACTGCTGACTGCTGACTGCTGACTGCTGACTGCTTCTCATTCCGACGGAACCGTGAAGTGAAATACCGAGCCGCTGCCGAGCTGTGAAGTGACCCCAATAGTTCCGCCGTGAGCTTCGACGATGGCTTTCGCTATTGCCAAGCCCATGCCTGTGCCTTGCACGCGATAACGCTGGTCGCGTCCCCGATAGAACTTCTCGAAGACTAGCGACTGCTCCATATCGTCAATGCCGGGACCGCGGTCGGCGACGCTGATATCCACCATTTTTCCATCTGGTTCAGCGCTGATGGTAATTGGCGTTCCAGGAGGCGAGTACTTGGCGGCGTTCTCCAGCAACTGCACCAGCACTTCGGCAATACGCTCCAGGTCAATGCGAACGGAGGGCAACGACTCGGGAAGTTGCAGCTTCACTTCGCGTCCGGCAAGCACCTGCTTGGATTTTTCCAGCGCGGCTTCGACGACCTGCCGGACGGTATAAGTCTCGCGACGCAATTCCACCTGCTGTGCGTCAAGTTGGGCCATCTCCGCCGCTTCGCCTACCAGGCGGTTGAGCCGGTCGGCTTCCTCGTCGATGACGGTGAGCAACTCTTTTTGCCCTTCGGAATCGATTTGCGGGGTCGAAAGCAGCGTCGTCACCGAGGCCTTGATGGACGTGAGGGGCGTGCGGAATTCGTGTGTGACGCTATCCAGCAGGGCGGAGCGCAGCTTTTCGCTTTCCCGGGCCGCTTCCGCGCGGGTGAGAGTTTCGATCGCCCCGGCGCGCTCGATGGAAATCGCTATTAGGCTGCCGACGGCTTCCAGGGTTTCACGCGACAGGACCGCGCCTTCCAACCCCAGGCTGCCCACCGGCTTGACTCCGATGCGCAACGGCACAAAGCACAACTGCTGTTCCTCATCCACCACCAATTCGCCCCGTCCGCTTACGGACTCGAGTTGCTCTTCGCTTAGTTCGGGGTGATCTGCGCCAGTGCGATAGACCTCCTTGCGCTTGGGCAGAAACATGGCCGCCGCTTTTAATCCGAAAGCATCGCGTACGTAGTGAGGTATGGAATTGAGCAACTCCATCACGTTATCGGTAGCGAGTAATTGCTGGCTCAGGGAGTACAGCCGCTCCACTTCCTTGCGGCGCCGGGTGGCGTTCAACGCCTCGCGGCGGGCCCGCTCCGAGAGCCGGCTGGCCACGATGGCGCTAGCCAGAAACGCCAGCAAGGCAATCCAGTTCTGCGATTCGGTGATGGTGAAGGTGTGGACCGGCGGTAGGAAGAAGTAGTTGAATGCCAGGGTGGCTACAACGGCGGTAGTGATTGCGACAGGCAGTCCCCAGCGGCTGGCTAACAAGAGCACCACGAGCAAAAACGTCAGTGCGACGGTGGTGGGATTCACATTAGGCAGACGACGGTACGCAATCACCACGATGGCGATAGTTCCCATCGCGACGGCATAGTGGTAGAGGGCAGCTTTCAAACGCTGCAAAGAGACGGCCAAGGAATGCCGCCCGGACTGTGCGTCCTCCGGTCGTCGTGGATTCACGCCATGATTGTATCGAATCGACTTTTTCAGCCTCCTGCCGCAGAATAGTGTCGCCATGCAAAAAACCCCCGAGGAATGGTTGGAGGAAACCGCTCCGGTAAAGAAAAGCGGCGTTTTCAAACTGTTTCTCGGTTATGCGCCTGGCGTGGGCAAGACCTATGCCATGCTAAGCGAAGCCATCCGGCGGCAAAGTCGCGGCGAAGATGTCGTTATCGGGGTGATCGAGACGCACGGGCGCAAGGCGACGCAGGAAATCGCCTCGCGCCTGGAGACAGTGCCGCGCAAGAAAATCGATTACAAGGGTACGCTTTTTGAAGAGATGGATGTGGACGCCATTCTGGCGCGCCATCCGCAAGTCGCGCTAGTGGATGAACTGGCGCACACCAACATCGAGGGCAGCAAGCACCACAAGCGGTACGAAGATGTGTTCGAGTTGTTGGACGCCAAGATTGACGTGGTTTCGACCATGAACGTGCAGCACTTGGAGAGTGTCACACCCATGGTCCACAAAATCACCGGCGTGCTGGTGCGCGAGACCGTGCCCGATTGGGTGTTGAAGCGCGTGGACGAGATCGTGATGTCGGATGTTACTCCGGAGGCGCTGCAAACGCGCATGCGCCGGGGCGATATCTATCCCATGGAACGCGTGGATCGCGCGCTGGGGAACTTTTTCCGTCCCAGTAATCTGATTGCTTTGCGCGAAGTCGCCCTCCGCCACGTAGCGCAGGTAGTGGATCGAAGCCTGGAACGGTATCTCGACACGGAAGCGCCCGGTCGCGATCTGAACGTGGCTGAACGGATTGCCGTCGGCGTCAGTTCCAATCCGGCGGCGCAGTATCTGGTGGCCCGGGCTTCCCGCATGGCACAGGCGATCAACGGCGAGCTGTACGTTCTCTACGTCGACATCGGGGCCGATGACAGTGATCCGGAGAGGCAGCGATCGCTGCAGGCGAATCTTCATTTTGCGGAAAACCTTGGCGCACAAATCGTGAAACTGAAGGGCAAGGACGTTGCCCAGGCCATGGCCGAGTTCGTCCGCGAGAAGCACATCACGCAGATGATCTTCGGACATTCTGCGACCAGCGGCTGGCGCAAGTACCTGTTCATGTCGGCCGTACATCGCTTTCTGCGTGACGCCCCGGCGGTGGACGTTCACATCGTGAAACAGCAGCTCAATTGATGGTTCAAGTTTCGAGTTTCCAGTTTCAAGGTTTTGAAATCCGGAATTTTCCGGCACTGACGTTGCTGGATTTCCTGTGTCCTGTTCTTATCGAGATTTGCTGGCGTGGCAGAAAAGCATGCACAGCAGCTCATTTGTAAAACTGAGGAACTACTCCGAATGTTGAACGGATTAATGGGTCCCTTGCCCGATAACTTGAAACTTGAAACTCGAAACTGCAGCGAACATGCACACGCGACCGCACATCCTGGTAGTGGACGACGAGCCGCAAATCACGCGGGTGCTGCGCACCAGCCTCAACGCGCAAGGCTACGAGATCCGCGTGGCCAATGACGGCGAAACCGCGCTCGAGATTGTGAAGGACTTCGCTCCCGATCTGGTGATCACCGATCTGGCGATGCCCAACATGAACGGCATCGAACTATGCCGCCGATTGCGCACAATGTCGCAGGTCCCCATTCTGATACTCTCGGTGCGCGGCGAAGAGCGCAGCAAGATTGAGGCTCTCGACTCGGGCGCCGATGATTACGTGACGAAACCGTTCAGCACCGGTGAGCTGCTGGCGAGAATTCGCGCGGCACTTCGGCGTTCGCCGCCGAGCACCAATGAGCAGCAAACCAAAATTGACCTTGGTGACTTCCACATTGATCTCGACGCACATTCCATCGCGGTCGCCGGCAGAGAAGTGCGGCTCACGCCCAAGGAATTCGATGTGCTGGTGTACATGGCGCAACATCCACGCAAAGTGCTGACTCATCGCACAATCTTGAATGCCGTATGGGGTAGCAACAGCGTCGAGCAAAACGAATATCTGCGCGTCTTCGTCGGCCAGTTGCGCAAGAAGCTGGAGCCGGATGTCAGTTCGCCGAAGTACATTCTCACCGAGCCGTGGGTGGGGTATCGTTTCGAGCCGGGCGACTGAAGCTGATTGCTCACCGGGTGGTCCAGCTTCGTTTTGTATAATCGGTGGTTTGCACTTCATCCTTTAGGAGAATCTGTTGCCGCAAGCGGAAATTGGCATCATCGGTGGGAGTGGCCTCTACTCTATGCCGGGGCTGACCGAGGTGCGCGAGGTGTCGCTGGAGACGCCGTTTGGCGCGCCCTCCGATGCCTACGTCCTCGGCAGTCTCGCCGGCCGTGAGGTCGCCTTTCTCGCCCGCCATGGTCGTGGACATCGCTTCATGCCGACGGAATTGAATTACCGGGCCAACATTCACGGGTTGAAGCAGCTTGGGGTCTCGCGGATCATTTCGCTGTCTGCCGTCGGCTCGCTGAAGGAAGAACACCGGCCGCTCGATTTTGTCATTCCCGATCAGTTTGTCGATCGCACACGCCACCGTATCGACACGTTCTTCGGCGACGGACTTGTCGCACATGTTGGATTTGGACATCCCATTTGCGAGGAAGAGGCTGAGGTGCTCGCGGGGGCTTGCCGTCGCGCCGGCGTGAACGTGAAGCAGGGCGGCACGTACCTTAACATGGAAGGGCCGCAGTTCTCGACCAAAGCTGAGTCCAATCTGTATCGCAGTTGGGGCATGGATGTGATCGGCATGACCAACCTCACGGAAGCCAGACTGGCGCGCGAAGCTGAGTTGTGCTACGTCACGGTGGCCATGGTTACGGATTACGATTGCTGGCACGAGGAACACGAGCACGTTACCGTGGACCAAATCGTCGCCGTGCTGCTGAAGAACGCGGAACACGCGTGCAACGTGGTGCGAGAAGCGGTGACGGCGATGCCGAAGACGCGCGCCTGCAAGTGCGGTTCGGCATTGAAGAACGCCATCATTACGCAGAAGAACGTTGTGCCTGCCGCCACGTTGCAGCGCTTGAAGTTGCTCGTTGGCAAATATTTCAACTCCGAAGAGAAAGCGGGAACATAAGATTTGTCCATTCTTGTCGTCGGTTCTGTTGCATTCGATACCCTGAAAACTGCTTACGGCGAGCGCCAGAAGATTCTAGGCGGCGCAGCAACCTATTTCTCGCTCTCGGCCAGCTACTTTACCGATGTCCGCGTGATCGCGGTGGTGGGAGAAGATTTCACCGCCGACAACGAAGCCGTGATGACCAGTCGTGGAGTCGATACGCGTGGAATTCAGCATGCGAAAGGGAAGACCTTTCATTGGTCCGGCGAGTATGGCGAAAACGTCAACGAAGCGAAAACGCTGAAAACTGAGTTGAACGTTTTCGAAAGCTTTCAGCCGCAAATCCCAGCCGAGTACAACGACTCGGACTTCCTGTTTCTAGCGAATATCGATCCGGTGCTGCAAACACGGGTGCGCGATGCCATGCAGAACGTGAAGCTGGTGGGCGGCGATACCATGAACTTCTGGATTAGCGGGCATCGTGAGAAGCTGGGCGAGATGTTGAAGCGAGTGGACGTGCTGCTGATCAACGACACCGAAGCCAAGATGCTGGCTGGCGACAGCAGCTTGCCGCGTGCGGCGCGAAAGGTGCTGGAACTCGGCCCGCGCGCGCTGGTCATCAAGCATGGTGAGTACGGTGCGACCATTTTCTTTCGCGACGGGGAATTCGCCGGAGGGCATCATCCGTTCCGGGCTCCGGCATTGCCGCTGGACGAGGTCCGCGATCCCACCGGGGCTGGCGACAGTTTTGCTGGCGGCTTCATGGGCTACATCGCCTCGCAGGGCGAGATAAGCCGCCGGGTGCTGAAACAAGCCATGTTCTATGGCAGTGTCATGGGGTCCTTTTCGGTAGAACGGTTTGGCACGGAGCGGCTGCAATCGCTCACGCGCGAAGAGATCGACTTGCGGTTTCAAGTATTTCGCGAGCTGACGCATCTGGACTGACACCTACCGCACCTGAGTAATTGACCACAGTGGGTATTGCTGGTTCCCGGAACGATAAAATGCTTAAAGAGGGTAGACTTACCATTGGAGGTGCGAATGGCTTACCCCAGTGACGTCATCATGAGAGATCCCGAAATCCTGGGCGGGGTGCCGGTTTTTCGCGGAACACGCGTGCCATTCAAGAACCTGGTCGATTATCTGGAAGGCGGCCATACGCTTGGCGAGTTTCTGGAAGAGTTTCCCTCGGTGACGCGCGAGGCAGCCATTGCTGCTCTGGAGCGCGCTAAAGAGCTTGTTCTTGCTCAGACGAGATGAGACTCCTGATTGACGAGTGCTTGCCCCGTGCATTAAAGCGGCTGCTCGCCGAACATGAATGCCGAACCGTGCAGGAGATGGGATGGTCTGGAACACAGAATGGTGCGCTTCTGTTGTTGGCTGAGCAAGGATTCGATGTCCTTGTAACAGTTGACCAAGGCATGGAGCATGAGCAGAATCTTGCGAATCGCAAGATCGCCTTGCTTGTGCTCGGTGCGCGATCCAATCAGATCGAGGATCTGGTGCCCATCATCCCAGCCGCTCTTGCCGCGCTTCGCGGCATCCAACCGGGGCAGACCGTTTGGGTCGCAGACTGAATGAGCCCTGTGCATTCTGCTGCTTCAGGCTCAGATATTCTTACCACCGCACGGCCAAAATTCCGCGGTGAACCTATTTCGACAAGTGATTCCCCGTGAAAGCTGACCAAGCAGCTCTGAGCAAGCGCTACCAACAGCAGCGCAATGAAGCACGATTCACGCTGCTGATCGGGGCACTCTCGATAGCAGCGCTCTTCTTCTACTACGCCCATCAACAACTGCTGCTCTACGGCGATGCGGTGGCGCACATCAACATCGCGCGTCGTGTCGTGGATAACCGGCATCCGCTGGATTCGTACGGGCAACTGGGTACCGTCTGGCTCCCCCTGCAGCACATTGCCATGCTGCCGTTCGTGTGGATTGAGGCGCTCTGGCGCAGCGGGATCGCTGGATCCATTCCCAGCATGGTGGCGTATGTCGTGGGCACGCTGGGCATATTTCGCCTGGTGAGAGGACGCGCATCCGCCCTGGTCGCCTACGTCGCCGCCGCAATCTACGCGCTCAACCCCAATATGCTCTACATGCAGACCACGGCGATGAACGAGCCGATCTTCCTGGCCTTCTTCATCTGGGCGTTGGTTTATCTCGACGAATTTCTGCGTGCTACTTCGCCGCAATCGATTGACCCGCACGTGAAGCCCGAGCGCGCGCTGGAAGCCTGCGGAATCGCTTTGGCTGGCGCGGCATACACGCGGTACGACGGGTGGTTTGCGGCGGCGATCGTGGTCGTAGTGATTCTGTGTATCTTCGTGCGTTGGTGGCGGCGAGTGGAGGACAGCCCGCGTCGAAGCGCGATGGCAAAATCGCTAATTGAAGTTCTAGTGCTGAATGGACTGGTTCCTATCTATTGGTTTGTCTACACCTACTGTGTCTCAGGCTACGGGCTTGATTTCTTGAACGGTCCTTATTCGGCCAAAGCGATTGCGCTGCGCAGCACGGCCCATGGTGCGCCACCCTATCCGGGCCAGCATGATCCGTTTATCGCCGCACTGTATTTCTTGAAATCGGCCAAGCTGAATATGGGAGCCGACCTCGTCGGACAGGCGCTTTTTGCATTGGCCTTGGCTGGGACAGTTGCAGCAGTATGGAAGTTCCGCAGATACGGAGTTTTCCTGCTGATTTGGCTTCCACTGCCGTTCTATGCGCTCTCGATCGCCTACGGCAGCGTGCCCATTTATCTTCCGGTCTGGTACCCGTTTTCCTATTACAACGTGCGCTACGGGCTTGAACTGCTGCCCGTGTTTGCGGTTTTTATCGCGGTGTTGACAGACTTCGCCTTGGAACGCATGAATAGGGCGGCGGCGCGGGTCACAGTTTGGGTGATCGTGATTGCCCTTGTGGCGGGCAGCTATGTATCTGTCTATGTCGCGGTGCCAATTACGTTGCGGGAGGCGCAAGTGAATTCCGCTGGCCGCACGGTTATGGAGCGAGCGTTGGCCAACTCTCTGGAGGAATTGCCGCCTTCGGCCACGCTGCTCATGTACGGAGCCGAGCACGCCGGTGTGCTGCCGCAGGCGGGGATTCCGTGGCGGCGCGTCATTTCCGAAGGGGAGCATCCTGACTGGGATTGGGCGCTTCTCGATCCGGCGCGGTACGCGGACTACATAGTTGCCTGCCAGGGCGATCCAGTGTGGGCGGCGGTGCGACCACAGCGCGCAGAGTTGACGGAACTGCTGTCGATCAGCGTTCCGGGCCAAGCGCGCTGCACCATCTACAAGCGCGGGCGAGAGTAGACGTGCCGCCAGGCATGTACGATTTCGGTGGTGTCGGCGGGCAAGGGAATGCGTTTTTCCAGATACTCTTTTGCGATCATCTGGAATATGCTGGCCAACTCGCTCAGTGCCGCTTCGCGCGTCGCCATTAAGGCGTAGCACCCCGGGATGGCGGGAATTTCTGCAACCCATGCGCCGTCGGGCTGGCGGTACAAGACCGTTTTGTAGTCTTCGAGCTTCACGGCTGGCTCTCGATTTGGTTCACAGCCTATCACGCAGGCGTGTCCAACAGCCGGTGCGGTTGACCTTCCAAGGAACGCCCCTGCCAATCCCTCCGCCCGCACACTTGCAGTTAACAGCCCAATACCTCGGCGTTTGTTACAATCCGCGCATTGGATCATGCACGCCTATCAAGAACTCGCGGCTTGGCCGAGTATTCCGTTCATTAAGGCGACAGCCTGCGGCAACGATTTTCTGATCATCGACTTTGCCCACGTGCCCAGCGATATTTATTCTTTCAGCCGGCATATCTGCGATCGGCATAATGGCGTTGGCGCCGACGGTGTGGAATGGGTGCTCCCAGCCACCGATGCGGACCTGCGGGTGCGGCTGTTGAATGCTGACGGCTCCGAGGCGGAGATTTCGGGCAATGGCACGCGCTGCGTTGCGGCATGGTACTGCGCCGAGAACAATCGCAGTTCGGGCGTCATTCGTACGGGCGCCGGCCTGAAGACTTGTACCCTGACCAAGCGCGACGGCAACAACTTTGAGTTTCGCAGTTCCATGGGCCAACCGGAGGTAGGGGACGAGTTCTCCATCAAGTTCACCTATGGAGAGTTTTCCGGCATCCCAGTTTCCATGGGTAACCCTCATTTTGTCGTTTACGTGGCAGAGTTTGAGCTAGGCTGGCAGGCAGTTGCGGGACAAATTTCAACCCATCACGACTTCAAGTATGGCATGAACGTTGAATTGGTAAAGGTGCTGAACGAAAGCGAAATTGAAGTGCGATTTTGCGAGCGTGGCGTGGGCGAGACCATGTCTTCCGGAACGGGCTCCTGCGCCGCCGCTGTCGCTTCCATCCACACTGGCAAAGTGAAGTCGCCCGTGCGCGTGCACGCGCCCGGCGGGGTGCAGACAGTCGAATGGAACAAAGAAGTGTTTCTCTACGGTTCGGCGACGCTACTCTGCCGGGGTGAGTTTTTCGTTTAAGATAGGCCATCCTGATGATCCCTTCCCAACAGCCTGAACGCTTACGTCCGCCAGCTTTGCGGCAGGGCGATACGGTTGGCATTGTTGCTCCGGCCAGCGGGTTCCGGAGGGAGGATTTCGAAGCTGGGTGTGTGACACTTCGTCAACTCGGCTACCGGCCTTTTTATCTGCCTTCGATCTTTGAACCCGACCTTTACTTTGCGGGCTCCCTGGAGCGGCGGATCGGCGAATTGCACGAGATGTTCAGCAGAACGGAAGTGCGGGCCGTCCTCTGCGCTCGCGGAGGTTATGGCTGCAATTATCTGTTGCCGCACCTCGATCTGGAACTCATTCGCGCAAACCCGAAGATCTTTGCGGGTTGCAGCGATGTGACGACCTTGCTTACGTACTTATGCGACCGGGCTGGATTGGTCACCTTTCACGCGCCCATGGTCGCGGGAGATTTTTCCCGGCCCGATGGTCTCGACGTGGATGCCTGGTCGGCGGCGGTCTCCTCCGCAAAGGCCTACCCGCGGACGTTTAGCCGCGATGAAGTACAGCCGCTGATGGAAGGCGATGCGGAGGGCACTCTTTACGGCGGCTGCCTGTCGTTGTTGTGCGCCTCGCTCGGCACGCCGTATGAGATCCACACCGAGGGTTCGATCCTCTTTCTGGAGGACCGGGGGGAAAAACCGTACCAGATCGATCGCATGCTGATGCAGTTGAAACTTGCTGGAAAGTTCGACGGAGTGGCGGGAATTATTTTTGGCGAGATGCTCGACTGTGGCCAACAGGACGCTGCGGACAGGACGCTTCACGATCTCGTGTTGCGGATTCTCGGGGGGCTTGGAGTCCCGATCGCGTTCGGGCTTAAATCCGGCCATGTTTCCAGCAAGAGTTTTACGCTGCCATTTGGCGTGAGTGCGACGCTCAGCGTTAGACAAAATGTCGTACTGAACTTTGACGCCGCAGTGCAGCCTGAACCCACGTCCGTCCGGGTGTCACACACATGAAGCAGAAACATGTCCATCTGATTGGGATTTGCGGCACCGCGATGGCATCGCTCGCCGGGATGCTCAAGCAGCGGGGCTTTCACGTTACCGGCTCCGACCACGCCGCCTATCCCCCAATGTCGGATTTTCTGGCGTCGCTGAACATTCCCGTCTCCGAGCCATTTAGCGAACGGAATTTGCAGCCTCAGCCGGACCTGGTGGTGGTGGGCAACGCCATATCGCGCGGCAACCCGGAGCTGGAGTGCCTACTCGATCAGCGGATTCCGTTCGAATCCATGTCGCAGGTGCTGCACGACGAATTTTTGATTGGGCGGGAGAGGCTGGTAGTGGCTGGTACGCACGGAAAAACTACCACCTCTTCGCTCTTGGCATGGCTGTTTCACCACGCGGGACGTGCGCCCAGTTTTCTGATTGGCGGGATTCCGGAGAATTTTGGCAGCTCGTTTGGCCTGGACTCAGGAAACGAGTTCATCCTGGAAGGCGACGAATACGACACCGCATTCTTCGACAAAGGACCCAAGTTTCTGCACTACTTTCCCAATGCTGTCATCCTTACCTCGGTGGAATTCGACCACGCCGATATCTACAAGAATCTTGATGAAGTGAAGACGGCATTCGCGCGCCTGGTGAACTTGATTCCACGTCGCGGACTCCTGGTCGCATGGGACGGGCATTCTAATGTTGACGAATGCGTGAGCCGCGCTTTCTGCCGGGTCGAGCGTTACGGATTCAAGCAGCAATCGAGATGGCGAGTGGCCGATGTCGAATACACGCCCAATCTGACAAGCTGGCGGGTGTTGCGAGACGGTGAGCCTTGGGGCGAATTCGCCTTTTCCCTGGCGGGCGAATACAACGTGCTGAACGCGACTGCGGCGGTTGCCTTGGCGGCGAACTACGGAATTGCAAAGGACGCCATTGCAGACGGGCTCCGCAGTTTCCGCAGTGTGAAGCGGCGGCTCGAGGTTAAAGCCGAAGTCCATGGGGTCACGATCATCGACGATTTCGCGCACCACCCCACCGCCATTGCGGAGACGCTGAAGGCGCTGCGTAGGCGTTATCCGGGACGGCGTTTGTGGGCAATTCTCGAACCCCGTTCCAACACGCTCCGGCGCAAGGTCTTCCAGGACGAGTTGGCGCGGAGTCTCTCCTTGGCCGATGAAGTTGTGGTGGCGGCCATTTTCAAGTCGGAAGCCATTCCCGAACATGAGCGGCTGGATGCCGCCGCGGTGATTGCGCAGTTGCAGGCGTTGGGCAAGCCCGCGCGTCTGCTCGATACTGCAGATGCGATTGTGGAGTCTATCGGTCCCGCGTTGCGGATGGGAGATGTCGTCGCCATCCTGTCCAACGGGGGATTCGCTGGGATCTACGAGAAACTGCCCGCGAGACTCCGATCCCTCTATGAGGTCTCGACGCCCGCGTGACCCGAGCACGCTTTGCATTGCTCGCGGCGGCCTGGCTGGGGTGCGGATTCCTGTTTCCTGGCAGCGCGCGCGTCCGGGCGATGACGCCGGTGAGTTGCGCCTCGCCAACTAGCGCTCAACCGGAGCCGACCGAGTATTTCGTCTCGCTGGCCGATTCAACGCAACACATCGCCCATGTGAGCATCAGACTGCGCAGTGGTGAAGGAACGCGCACGCTTGCGATGCCGGTCTGGAATGCGTTGTACCAGGTGCGCAACTTTGCCGCGAACGTGGAGGATGTCCGTGCGCAGGATGGTTCCGGTGCCGTGGCAGAGGTCCGCAACACTGCGACCAGCGAGTGGAAAATTACCGGGCCGGCTGGTTGCGTTGTGGTCAGCTACGATATTCGCCTCGATGTTCCCGGCCCCTTTGGCAGTTCGCTGAGCGCGGACGGAGGCTTCTTCAATTGGGCAATGGTGTTGATGTACGCTCCCTCCCTGCGCTGGGAACCCGTGAGCCTTCGTTTGCTGGATGTTCCGGCCCCTTGGGGCATGCGCGATCTGCATGTACTGCGAGGTGCTGAGCCAGGCAAGGTCGAACAGGTAGTCGGGGTGGCCCCCAACTACGACGATCTTGTAGACAGCCCGGCTGAGATCGGAAGTTTCCGGCAGTCGGCATTTCAACAGGACGGAGCGACGTACCACGTTGTGGTAGACGGCAATCCAGCCGACTACGATATGGGAAAGCTCGACGAGGTGCTGGCACGGATCACGCACGCGGCTGTGGACTGGATGCAGGACCGCCCCTACGACGAATACACATTTCTTTATTACCTGCCGCACGGACCCGGTGGCGGAGGGATGGAGCACGCTTACGGCACTGCTATTGAAGTGAGCGCGAACCGGCTACGCCAGTCCCTGCTGCCGCTGGCGAGTGTGAGCGCGCACGAGTTCTTCCATTTGTGGAACGTGAAGCGGATTCGGCCTCAGTCTCTGGAGCCGATCGACTACCAGCGCGAGAACGATACTCGCGCGCTGTGGTTCAGCGAAGGTGTGACCAGCACGGTGAGCGAGATACTGTTGGTGCGCGCGGGACTGATCGATGAGAAGGTGTATTTGCAAGGCGCATCGAATGAAATCACAGAATTGCAACGGCGTCCCGCGCACCGTTGGCAATCGGCGGAAGAGTCAAGCCTTGACGCCTGGTTTGAAGGTCAGGCGTACTATCGCTCGCCGGAGCGCAGCATCAGTTACTACAACAAAGGCGAGATCCTCGGTATCCTACTTGACTTGCGGGTTCGCCAGATCACGCAAGGGAACAAGTCCCTGCGCGACGTGTTGCAGTGGATGAACGAACACTACGCCAAGCGGCAACGCTTCTTTTCCGATTCCCAAGGTGTCGAGCAGGCGGCGGAGGCGGTTACGGGGAAGAGCTTTGCTGAGTTCTTCCGCGACTACGTATCGGGAGTGCAAGAGATCCCCTACGACGACTTCTTCCAGTTTGCCGGCTTGCAGGTGGTCCTCAAGACTGTGCAGGTGGGATCGGCGGGGTTCACCACCACGGCGAACCTGGGAGGCCAACCAGAAGTCGTTCAGGTTGATCCGAACAGCGATGCCCGCCGGGCCGGGATCGCCGCGGGAGACCGCGTGATTGCCATCGATGGAAAACCTGCCGACGCCTCACTCGATGACCAACTCTCACAGATGCCTCCAGGGAGAACCGTGCACCTTCATATCGCAAACCGGAGAGGCCAACGCGAAGTGAAGTTGCGACTGGGTCTGCGTGAGCAGCAGAGCTATGAACTTCAGGATTTGCCGTCGGTCACCCCAGCGCAGCAGGCTCATCGAGCGGCGTGGATGCACGGCGACGATGAGAGCGGAGGAACACCTTGATCCGCACCATCGTCCTACTGGCGTTCTGGGGGGTGTCGATTTTCATCGCCGGTCCAGTTCTGTTGCTGTACGCGCTCATCAGCGGCGACATCAACCCGCTTTACAACATATCGGCAGGGCTCGCGATCTTTGGCGTTCGCCTGGCCGGAGTGAAGATCGAAGTTCGCGGGATGGAGAGGTTGGAGGCGGGGCGCAACTACATTTTCATGGCGAACCACTCTTCGAACCTGGATCCACCAGTCCTGCTCCCCACGATTCCAGGGCGCTGTTCCGTGTTGGTGAAGAAGGAGGTCTTCCGAGTTCCCATCCTCGGTACCGGCATGAAAATGACAAGCCTGGTGCCGGTAGACCGGAGCGATCGGGAGTCCGCTATCGAGAGTGTGAATGCGGCCATCGCAGTCTTGCGTCAGGGACTGCACATGCTGATCTTCCCGGAAGGCACGCGGTCCAGCGATGGCCGCCTGCTCCCATTCAAGAAGGGGCCATTCCACTTGGCGATCGATTCGGGCGTGTTCGTGGTTCCGGTGACGATTTTGGGAACATTCGAGTTGTGGCCGAAGACCCGCTTTGCATTGCGACCAGGAACGGCAACCGTGGTATTTCACGTGCCGATCGATCCGCGGAGCTATCCTGATCGTGATTCGTTGATGAAGGCTCTCGCTGAGACCATTGCGAGTGCATTGCCGCCGGAGCGACGCTGATGGGATTGTGACGATGAAAAAGCGTTGGACAGCGTCACAGATTGGCGATGGCTGGTCGGCGCGAGAGGCATTCAATGCACGCTTGGACAGGCTACGGGAAAATCTGAACACTGCTCGGGTGGTGCGGCGCTTAACCTGAATTATTCATGAGCATCTCACGCTTTGAAAGGGCACGGCTTCAGCCGTGCCGTAAGTGCTGGTTATTGATCGTGGCTTTAGCCACTGAGGGACTTCGGTGTTGAGACGAAGTGCGAGTTCCCTCAGGGGCTAAAGCCCAACTCTCCACGCACACGTAACGGCACGGCTGAAGCCGTGCCCTTTCAAAGATTTCTGTCTTCAGAATTTTCCGCAGCCTGTGATGGCGTGCTCCACCGTCGCCAATACACTGCCGATACATCTAAAGAGAAAGTCCCACGCGCGCGCTACTTCTTTTCGACAAGCCGTGCCGTGAGCACGACGCCATCGCGGTCGTCATGCAGCTTGATGGAGAAGATAAGAACATTCCAGTTCCAGTGCGGGCTCTGAGTAGGCAGATGAGAGGTGCCTTGAAATCCGCGCCGGTCAATGTAGGTCTCGCGTGTATCGGCCACGGTGCGCACGATCTCGCGCCATTCGTCTCCCAGTTGCGGAAATTGCTCGAAGAGGTTCTTGCCGACAAACCAAGCCCGTTTGTGGCCATTCATCGCAGCGAAGTAGTCGTTCACGTACTGCCAAGTTCCTTGCCGATCGAGGACCTCCAGGACAATGTCGTCTTCCATGGCCATCGAGATGCGTGAATAGTAAAAATCGCGCGCATCCACTACCACCGGACTGCCGCGTTTCTTGCCCTCGAAGGAACGCAGCGCGGATACCAGGTCATCCACCGAACTGTATCCCTTTAGCAGGTGCATGTCGGCGATGCCGCCGAACTTGCGCTCCAGCGTCGCTGACAAAATGATGATTGGGACCTGGGGACGTTTGCGGCGTAGCGTCTCGGCAACGTCGGTTCCGAATTTGCCTGCCCCCAAGTGGTAATCGAGCACAGCGATATCGATAAGGTGCAGTTTGGCTTCAGCCTCTTCAATGGAGCTCGAGGTCACTACCTCGTAGCCCTTCTGGCGAAGTATGGCAGAGCGGAGCACGAGGTTGTCTTCGCGATCATCCAGCAGCAACACACGAATCGGAGTGAGGGTGGTAACGACCTGAGGACCGGCCGCCTGCGGTAGCACTGGATTGGAGATGTCTTCGCTCATGGCTAAACAGTTAGAAGCAACTCAGGGTGTCCCGGTAACCCCGTGGGTCGTCAATATCGACAAAAGGCCCGTAGACGAGGGCACGGTGGCGCAGGGATCACGATTCGTTTGTTTCCGGAGCGGAGTCGCTTTTCCGGGTAGCCATAATCAAGCGAACCGCTTTCGCAAGTTCTGGGAGTTTATTGAATATGCCGACTGCCCGCAACCATTCTTTGTGATCGAAGGCAGGAGATCCGCTGACCATGGCGCCTGCCGGAATATCTCCATGGGTCCCGCTTTGGGCGGTCACGATGACGCCATCGCCGATATTGCAATGTCCGGCGACGCCGACTTGGCCGGCAAGGACGACATTCTTGCCGACGACCGTGGACCCTGCCAGTCCCACCTGAGCGCATAGGAGCGTGTCCTGTGCAACCGCGGAGCCGTGTCCAACCTGCACCAGATTGTCGATCTTAACGCCGCGTCCAATGCGGGTTTCACCGATGCTGGCGCGGTCCACGCAGGAGTTTGCCTGCACTTCAACATCGCTTTCCAGCACCGCCGGGCCGGACTGGGTGATCTTTTCCCAGCGATCTCCGTCCCGGGCAAAGCCGAAGCCGTCGCATCCGACGATGGCGCCGTTTTGCAAGATGACATTGTCGCCTAGGGTGCAGTATTCCCGTACGACGGCATGCGCATGCGCGAAGAAATGGTTGCCAATGCGTGCGCCGCGATAAATGACAACGTGCGGCAAGAGCACAGCATCGTCGCCAATCTCGACGTCCTCGCCAATCACCACGTAGGCCGCAACGTGAGGGTTCTTGCCAATTCTGGCCGTGGGTGCGATCACGGCTGTGGGATGCACAGCGGCTTCATACAACGCGGACTGGTAAAAGAGGTTGATCGCCCTGGCGAACGCCAGGTAGGGATTCTTGCTGCGCAACATGCCTGTCGAGATGGCAGGGAAGTCCTCGGCAACGATCACGGCGGAGGCGGCAGTGGTCTTGGCGGCGGCAGCGTATTTGGGATTGGCGACAAAGGTAATCTGCCCATGGCCGGCCTCTTCGATTCCGGCAACGCCCGTGATCTCGGCGTCGGGATTCCCGTTTTCCAGCGTGGCGCCCAGTGCGGACGCGATTTCGGCAAGTCTCATAGTCGGCATGTCTCGGGATCGCGCAACTCCGCCAATGACCGGCATTTCAACCAAACAACGGTACCTGCTGCGTGTCTTCTGGACGGCGCCCGCGGCGCTGTGACTTCTTGTCGCCGATGACAGCTATCACTGTCATTTCAGCCAGCGCAGAGCGGGGAACAAAAATCCGTTGCGTGTTGGAGCGGGTATCGGGCGGAATAACGGAAAAGCCCTCGGTCCCTTCCTGCAGCAGGTCGTTGGACATCATGCCCTCAATCGTCTCGTTGTCGCGGAAGCGCAGACGGACCCACAGTCCCTCCATGCGAGGCCGCGAGGTGAATGTCTTGCGGGTGAGCGATTCCGAATCACCAAATTCGCGCACGAAGTAAACGCCTTTGACCTCGCGTAGCTCGATGGAAACTACATTGCCAGCCGTGTTCAATAGCTCCAGCTTCCCGTCAGCAATGAATGCGGCACTAACGTACCCGTTTACGGTATCGCGGTCCATCTTGCGGACGATCACTTTCTTGTGTGTGGTGGACATAGGCCGAATCGAATCGCTCAGCCGATTGTCGCACCTTTGCTCAAAATGTGCCCTCCGGAAGCTGCTTTGTAGCCAAATCGTCAACCTTTGTGTTATTGTTCGCTGTGCGGCGACCTCAGGTGCAAGAATCCCTTAAGTTATGTCGAAAGAGTGAGTTGCAAAGTTAGCGACGGTCTTTCAGGCAGTTTTAGGGTATGAGGAGTTCCGATCCCGCGGTGCGACGAAGAAATCGGCTCAGCGGCCTGGTGTTTCGGTCGCCCTCTGGTCTGGATCGCTTCATCGCCGGGGTTCGCCTTTAGAAACATACATTTAGATGGCAGACTACATCTATAGCATGGAGACCCGGCTCACACCGGATCAACAAAGTGGTGTGAACCTGGTGCAGGAAATTGCCCGTCATGCGGGGCTGAATCTTTATCTCACCGGCGGCACGATTCGGGACCTGATCACTGGGTTTCCCATCAGGGACATCGATCTCAGCATCCAAGGTAATCCGCTCAAGCTTCAGAAGGAACTGGAGAAGGCGGGTCTATCCGTGCAGGGCGTCGACGAGGAACTGCGAACACTTTACCTGCTGATGCCGGGCAACGTGCGGGCCGAGTTGAACATGACTCGGGCCGAGACGTATGACAAGCCTGGCAAACCGCCCACCATCGCTTCCGCCACCATCAATGAAGATCTCCGGCGTCGTGACTTTACCGTCAATGCCATGGCTCTGTCGCTGAATCCGGGCTCGCGCGGGTTACTGCTCGATCCCTTCAACGGAGTCGCGGACATTGAGGCCAAGGTGCTTCGCGTCCTGCATAATTATGCGTTTTTGGAAGAACCGGTTCGGCTCATCAGGGCTATCCGTTTGAGCACCCGTTTCCACTGGCCCTTGGAAGAGCGGGCGCAAGCGCGCTACGACGCCGCCAAAGAGAACAACTACATCGAGAATATCGGTAAGCGGGCTGTCGGTTACGAACTGGAGCAGCTAGCACACGAAGATGACCCGTTGCACATCATGCGAGCGCTGGATAAAGAAGGCTGGCTAAAAGTGCTGCATCCGCACTGGAGTATGGCCAAAGTTGACTCCAGCGAACTTGGGCAGGTGGTGAAAACGCGTCAGATGATGAATGACCTCGGCTACTCGGTGGAGGCTGGACCGATCGTGATGTACTTCCTGACCCGGCGCATGGGCGACAAGGACACTTCCGAAATCCAGCGCGTGATTCCGCGGCGCGATTTCGTCGACAAGTGGAAGCACTTGGAAAACGGGGCCCACGATCTGGCGAAGAAGTTGACCAGCAAGGAAGCGGGTACACCCTCGCGATCTTGGAAGGTCCTGGCACACGCGCCGCCGGAAAATATTCTGTTTCTCAGCCTCACCACCAAACAACAGGCAGTCGATCAGAAGCTGAAAAACTTCTTCACAAAATGGCGGCAGATGAAAGAGAAATTGCCATTCCCCGAGATGGCAGAATTGCGAATTACGCCCCAGCTCCCGGAATATCCGAAGTTAACGGAAGAGGCTTTCCTGTTGCTGCTTGACGGCAAGCTGCGGTCGCATACGGAGATTATGAACTTCCTGAAGCCGTACGAACCGCCGCCGCCACCGCCTCCACCGGCGCCCAAACGAGGACGCGGGAAGGCAGCGGCAGCCAAAGCGGCTGCACCCGGTAGTGAAACACCGGCTCCGGCGAAACGGGGACGCAAGGCGAAGGGGGCTGCGGTACCAGCAGTCGCGTCTGCCCCGGTGCCTGCCGTATCTGCCCCCACTCCGGAGACGAAGCCGACTCCAGGAGCTAAGAAAGCTGTAGCTGTCCCCGAGGCGAAGAAGGTGGCGGTATCGACTCCTGCCGTCAAGCCTGCAACGAAGCAGGCTGCATCCACTAAGCAGGCAGTAGCCAAGAAGGCATCACCCAAGAAGCCCGCGAGTCCCTCTGCCAAGAAGGCTGTGTCAGCCAAGAAAGCCCCCGCGAAGAAAGCGGCAACGAAAAAGCCGCCATCTAAGAGGGCGCCCGCAAAGAAAACAGCGAAGAAGAGATAAGTCTGCGTTCTATAGATGCATGTATTTCTTGCGGATTGCCACGACATGCTGCCCACGTTCGGGCACGGAATTTGTAGCTTCGCACTCCTGCGATGACCAAATCTCTGTTTTCCGGTACTGTGCGTTAGGCCAACAGACCAGTCCCGCTTTGCGGGCCGGAACAGGATAGCCCAGCGCTGGGTGGGGGATTTAAGATGATCCGAGTGCCCCGGGCACGGCACAACCAACGCGTTAGCAGGTTTGTGCCGTCCCCGGGGGACTCGTTGTTCCAGATGCAGCATTCCCAGCGCTGAAGCGCTGGGCTATCTTCTTTCGCGCCCGAGGCGCTCGCGGGCTGCCGCACGTTGTGATCTTCGCTATGCCCGCGCATCTAATTAGAGAAAAAGACACGCTGCAAACTGGCCGCCTGTTCTTCATTTGTGGCATAGGAGATTACTTGCAGGAGCATATTCAGGCGAGATACGGCTGCAGATTCCGTTCAATGGTGGTTTGATCAACGTCCTCGCCCTGGTTCAGACGCTCGAGGATTTCGTCCACGATCTGTTTGGCCTGGTTGCGCTCGCGATGGAGCAGGAAACCGTCGAAAACGTGCTCCCCGCGCATGGCCTCCTGGATCTCGGTTTCCTTGTCGTGTTCTCCGAGTTCGGTGAAGTACACCACTTTGTAGCGTCCACTGTAATCGGCTTCACGATAAATTTCGAACATTACTTTCTTGGTGTCGGTCGTCAGGGGCATGGATTTCTTCTCTGCAAACGGTTCCGAGGGCTTAAGCCTCAGATAATTATCAATGACCTTCATCGCTGGCGTAAAGAACTTGAGTGAACACCTGTGCCGTCCCTATGGGACTCGAATCTATTTTCCGCTTTACCCAGCACTCCGCCTGCGGCTGCGTGCTGGGCTAGACTATTTCGCCCCTTCGGGGCTGAACTTGCGGCTGGCAAATCCCCCTTGCAACTGCCAAGTTTCTGTTCTCGCACCCGCTCGAAAGCCGCCGGACATTTTGCAGCCCGCCCGGACAACAGTCTCCAATGCCTGCTTACAGGACGGCTTAGTCGTCTCCGGCCGCTGTAGCAGGCTCCCGTTCGACTGCTACCTGCGGAAATACTGTCGGAATATCTTCTCGCAAATGCGATTTGTGGGTCAATGGCATACGTAGTGAGAACTCATACGCGGCGAGCTGACGTTCCAGTTCTCTAGCCGACTCCGCCTTCTTCAGTAAATTCTCCTGGTAGCGCTTCAAGAAGTAATCGATGGTTTCTACACGGATCTTGATGGACCCGGTCGGCTTATTCTCGTCGAGGTCTTTGAACGAGAAATAGGGCGTACCCGAGTTCTCGATAATGTCCTCAATCACGTTGTAGATGGGCGCGTCGTGTCCGCACTTAAAATTGCTGACCTCCAAAGCCACCAGGTTGGGATGACGGGCCGTAAACTTCGCCGCCCAGATCTTCTGGTTGGTGCTGGCGGAGTAGGCGTTCTTCCACACATCGCGAATATCGAGCGCGTGGGTGATGGCGCCGGAGCGAACTTCTTCGCCGAAGAGCCGATCGAGGAGATCTTCGTCCGTCGGCAGCAGGCTCTGCGAGAACACCGGATAGCCAAGCTTCTGGAACTCCTCTATGATCTCGTGATTTAGGCCGGGATCGTGGTGATAAACCCGGCCCAGCATGACGATGCCCAGACGGTTTTCACGCTCCAGCGTGTCGAGCACCTCGCGCGCGCGCTTGCGCAATCCGCTGTCGCAGTCTTCGAACGCCTTGTAGGCGACCTCAACTGCGCGCTCGTTCTCTTCTTCAGACAGCCCGAGGATTGGCGCCCATGTCTGGAACATCTGCAAGGTGAACAGCTTCTTGTCGTCGAGGTTGAGGATGGGGTCGAGATACTGAATGCCGTTTTCCTTGAAGACGTCGTTCTCCTTGATGAATGCCGCCTTCACCGCGTTCGGCGTGGCGGTCACGGTGGGGCACGCGTTGCTGCCGTTGCAGTTCTTCAGTGGCTGATGCAAGGTGTCGATCATGGGGAAGAAGATGGCGTCCAGCGGCTTCTTCTGGTGCTTCTGGAAGATCAGGTTGTAAACGTGCGGGATGCCGACCTTCGACGGGAAGCAGGGATCGATGGCGCCGCGGCCCGCGCCAGCGCGGTACATGTCCTGGCCGGTGAACTCGGAGTACACCAGGTTCTCCGGCTCGATGCCCAAGCTCTCCAGATACGCGCTAAACAGCGGCGCGTACAGATACATGTTCAAGACGCGCGGCATTCCGACGCGCAAGCTGGAGCGCTTTCTCATCAGCGCGATTCGCTGTTTGGCAGGCGACGTCCAGACACGGGTGGGAACGGGATCGGCAACCTTCTGCGGATTGCGCGAGCGCCACACCTCGCGGGCGGCGATGTCCACGAGGTTCGGGTTGGCATTCTTGACCGCGTCCAAGCCCGCCTTAATGCCGCGCATTGCGCCGACATCCTCGACCTGTCCTTTTTCGCAAGTTGAGATGATCAGGCGCCGCTCGCCCGCCTGCAGCGGTACCTTCGATTTGAAGACCGGCAGCGGCGACGGGGCCTCAACCTCGCCCACCGTCACGTCAATGAACGTGCGGAGGCAATTGTTCTTGCAAAAATAGCAGCGCGTGTCTTCGTTGCGGGTAGTGCGGTAGCCGATCTTCTGTACGGCATCGAGACCGATGAAGGTAGTTCGGTGGCCGTTCTTGTAGAGCCGAATGGCCTCGACACCCGCGCCGATCGCCCCCGACTCGCCGCAGTGCTCGTGTACGATGATTTCTGCTTCGTGGTCAACGCCGTGGAAGTGAGAACGTATAAAGTCGACCTCAGACTTCACCGCAGCCAGGTTTTTCTGCGTGCCCCCCTGCAGGATGAAGCGCGACCCCAACTTTGCGAGGTTCGGAATACCGGCGACATAGAGGAAGATGTTTTTCGGTAGAACGTTCGCGAGTCCAGCGAGGATCTCTTCGCCGCGCCAACCCTGCCGCTGAAAGTTCACGATGTCGGACTGCATGAACACCGCGCAGCCGTAGCCGAAGATCGGCATGGTGTTCGCGGAGAAAGCAACATCGGCGTACTCCTCCACCTTGTAACCGAGCGACTCGGCGGTGCCTTGCAGAAAGTAGCCGTTTCCGGCCGAGCACTGGGTGTTGAGTTTGAAGTCCTTAACGCGACCGTCCTTCAACACGATCAGCTTAATGTCCTGGCCGCCGACATCCACGATGACATGGGGATTCTTGTAGAACTTCATGGCCGATTCGGTATGCGCCACGGTTTCCACCAGCGCGACATCGGCCTTGAGCACGTCTTTCAAAACGTCCTTGGCGTATCCGGTGGTGCCGACGCCCAGTACCTCGAGGATCGCTCCCTGTGACTCGACCTGCTGCCGCAGGGAAACAAACATGTCGATCGTGTCCTGGATCGGATTCCCGCCCGAGAGCTGATAGGCCTTGCAGAGCACATCGCCCGCTTGCGAGAGCAGCACAGCTTTCGTCGAGGTCGAACCGCCGTCAAGGCCGACGAATCCCCGTACCGTCTCGCCGACACCAAACTTCGCACCGACGAATTTCGGGATCGTGTACTTCTGCTTGAAGCCAGCGAGTTCTTCCTCGGAGGTGCTTAGGCCAGCGGCGCCTGATTTCGCCTTCTCGGCTTGCCGGCCGACCGAGATGTAATCCTCCAAGCACTCGGTACCCATGTAGGTTCCGACTTCGGACTCTTCGTCCTTGCCGAATTCCACCGCCCCCAGCGCGGCGAAGTATTGCGCGTTGTCCGGGACTTTGATCAGATCCTCCGGCTTGGCGCCTTCGGGAAGCTGGACCTTGCGCTCCTCCCAAGTGCGAGGAATGTTCTGCTGCCACGCTTCCTTCATTCCTCGGATGAAACTGTTCGGCCCGCCCAGCAGTAGCACATGGGGGCGCAGAGTGTGTCCGCGCGTGAGCACCGTCAGGTTCTGAAGAACAATGGCGTCGAACAGGGAAGCCATCAACTGGTCGGGCGGAATGCCCTGCTTCTGCAGGCCATTGATGTCGGTTTCGGCAAACACGCCGCACTTGCCCGCGACCGGATGCAGCTTGATGCCGGTGTAGCCCTGGTCGCATAGCTCTTCGGCCGGAATCTTGAGCTTCGCGTTGATCTTGTCGATGACGGCGCCCGTTCCTCCCGCGCACTTGTCGTTCATCGAAGGGATTTTTTTCTTGCGGCCGGTGTTTCCGTCCTCTTTGAAGACGATGATCTTGGCATCCTGCCCGCCCAACTCAATGACGGAGTTCACTTCGGGGTGCATCTTTTCGACCGCGAGCGAGACTGCGGTAACTTCCTGCACGAACTTTGCGCCGACCAGGTTGGCCAGCGCGCCTCCGCCCGAGCCGGTGATGAAGATGCGGCAATTGTGCGGAGCAATGCCGACTTCCTCTTCCATCCGCTTGAGGAATTCCAACAACTTCTCCGGCTGCTTGGTTTCGTGCCGCTGATAGTCCTGCCAGATGATCTGATCGGTTTCGGCATTGACGATGACCGCCTTCACCGTAGTCGAGCCAACATCCATGCCGACGCTATAGACCGCCTTGAAGCCCGACTGCGCGTTCACTTCGCGCGAACGGGCCAGAACGCGCGCGGGGAGCGACTCTGCGATGGGCGCAGGATTCAGCAGCGTATCCAGTTGAACGTCAACCGTGGCCGGAGCATTGTCGCAGGATCCGTGTTGGTGAGAATGCGAACCCACTAGACCTCCCGAAAAACCGAACCGGCGATGAAATACATCAATCGCCGAAGTTATTTCCGCTAACCCCCTGGAACCCGTGCCTGGCCTGCGTAAACAGCCAGCGAATTACGCGCTGATCGTTGTAGCAGAAGGCCAGGATGTGGTTCAGGGTAGAGAAGCAGCTCTTCTGGCACTCCTTCTTCATGTCTTTTAACTGCTTGGTTTCGAACTTGTGGTTCTCAATCGTGCCCCAATCATAACCCGCCGAGTACATGGGAAAACAGGGCGCGAGGGTGCCGTCCACGCGAACGATCAGGGAATTGTGGCCGGCGCGGCAGTTCCAATCCTCCAGGTCTCCCTGTATGAAGTCTTTCATCTGCGAAAGCCGCTCCACCGAATTCACCATGTGATATCCCGATTTTTGCTTGGCGATCAGCCAGTCAACGAGCTCGCATACCATCGGATGGTCTTCCTCGCGGATGAATGTCGGGTTGGTGTACAGGTGCTTGAAGTGCGGCTGCTCGGTCATCGGCGACTCGCAGATGTGATAGTCGGTGGCGATGCCGTTGTCGTGCGCTAATTCGGTTAGCTGCCGCACATCGTCCATGTTGTTATGGCAGATGTTGATGTTAAGGAAGACGCTGTAGCCGTACTTATACTGCTTCCTGACCAGGTAATCGAAATACGAGCGGATGGGAACCATTGCCTTCGGCAATCCAGGCTTGATGTCCCAAGCATCCACTGCGAGATTGACCGTGGCTACGCCGGCATCCGCGACCTTGTCGATCACCTCAGGGCGCAGCAGGCGCCCGTTGGTTGGCAAATAGATCCAGAAATCTTTCTTGGCGGCGTAATAGATGATCTTGTGCGCAAAGTCGGGACGCAGAAGCGGCTCGCCGCCCATCAGGGCCAGCACCCGGCATCCGGTGTCGTGCAACCAATCGATGGAGCGCTTGGCCACGTCTTCGGTCATTCCGCGGACGCTGTTGTCGAACGCCCAGCAATAGTGGCAGTCCAGGTTACATTTCCACTCGTTGAACAGGTACGCAATGATGGGATGAAACTCGCCCGGCATGACGCGCGAGCGCAAGAAGGGGAACGCCCATCCCTTCATGGCGCGGTAAACGTACCTGGCCTTGTACTTGCGATGCCCATTCTTGGGAAAGAAATCCTCGTCCACAGCCGACATCAGCTCGGGGTGCTGCGGAAAGACTGGCGTCGGCAGCTTCTGCTGCTTGCCAGCCGGAGGCGACGGCAGCAACCGTGGCTGCTCGGGCGGCTTCATGAGCAACTCGTGTAACTGCACATCTAGACGATACGTCGGGGCAGCTTGCGTACCTTCCGGTACCTGCACTTCCGGCATGGGGGCCATGACCTTCCTTCCTGGTAACGTTCAACCGAAAGAACCAACTTGTCACTAGTCGCCGTACGCGGCCGCGACTGTTAATTTCTGCGGCGAAGTCACCGGCACGCGCGCCAGGCGTTTTTTGCCGTTCATCAGATCGTTGACGTGCAGCACGAAATTGGCTGCCACGCCGGCGTAGCCATGAACGTGTGGCACTGGATAGAACAGGTTGCGCAGCTCCGGATGCTCGGCAATGTAGCCCTTGATGTCCGCTAAACGCTTTCCTGTGGACTTCAGGGCCTGCTCGAACTCCATGCGGGCTTTGACCTTGGCTTCACCCAGCGCCATCTGTACGCGGCTGTGCGCGTTGATCTCGCCCTCACCCGAAGTCTCGATGGGCAGGAAGATCATCTCCTTGAAGTGGTTGGCCACCCCCGACTGAACGCCGTCCGACTGCGACGACGGCATGCACCCGAACGGTTTCAGTGCCAGCACCATGTGGCAGAGACGGTTCTTGGTGTACCAGACGTTCTTGCCGACCTCGAGATGGCCTTCACCGCCGCGGGCGAACTCGTTGTAGAACGGGTTGGCCATTGCGGCCATTTCTTTCTGGTCAATGAGGTGGTGGGCGATGTCGCCCAGACCTTCCACCACGCGATGGTATTGGCGTGCGTAGACACGCTCGCCTACGCCCCACAACCACTGCTTCCGGCGAAACTTCAACTCGTTCAGCGCCATCTTGTGCAGCTCATGCCACTTTACTTTCTTGTAGGGAGCGTCGAGCGACCGGCGGGCGGCGGCGCGCGCTTTGGCTTGGTACATCATGTACATCACCCAGGTCCCAATAGGCTCGACCAGCACCTGCGCGCCTTCACGCTCTAGGAACTCGAACATGTGGAAGTTGCCATCGCCCTCGGTGATCTGCGCCCAGAACTCGCCGATGATCTTGACCACCGGCTTCACGCGCAGGCGGTCCACCTCGATGGTGGCGAGTTGTTCGCGGACAGCCGCCAGCGCCTCTTTGTACGGGTTGCCGTAAAGCTGCTCGCGAACTTTGAGTAGCGAGTTGACCCAGATCTCCCACTTCTTGCCCTTGTTGGGGCGAATTTTTCTCGCTATCCACTCCGGTAGGTCCTCGTGGTCCTCGAACGGTTTGCGCTCGCGCAGCAGAGTACACAGCGCGTCGATGGACGACTGGAAGACTTCATTCGTCTTGCCCTTTTCCACTTCGTAGGGACGGATGCGGTAGATCATCTCGTTCATGATGTCGCCCAGGTTGAGGGCATTGAACATGCCCATGCCGAAGTCCACCGTGAACTTCAGCCCGGCTTCGCCCGAGGCTGCTTTGACGCCGTCATTCTGCTGGAAGAGCAACACGCGGAAACCATCGAAGCCGGCGTTTTGCAAGGCCAGGCGATACTCCGACTCGTACATGCCGAAGCGGCATGGACCACACGAGCCGGCGGTGAAGAAGACGTGGTTGTTGATGATCTCGTCTTTCGTCATGCCCCGCGCTTCCAGGCTCTGGAGATACTGCACCAGGTTGCCAACGGTGAAGTACGTGGGGTTGCACTGACCATTGTTACCGTATTCCTTGCCTAGCTGAAACGCCGAGACGTTCGGCACGGGCAGAATGTCGCAGCGATATCCGCAGCCTTCGAATACAGCCTGAATCGCGCGCTCGTGCTTCCAGGTCAGGCCACCAAAAAGAATGGTCACCTTGCCGCGCTCTTCCGCGCTGAAGGGCCTTTCGACGGGACGGCGAAAGTGGCGGACCGGGCCACTGTCGAGTCCCATCATGCTGGCCAGGCGCGCACGTTCTTGCGCCAGCTTCCGTTGAATCTCCTCTTCGGATTGAGGACGCGTCAATTCATCTACGGGGAAATCGATGCGAGTCACGGGCATAGTAACCTTCCTCGGTGAGCGGGATGGATTCTCGGTTGCCTGTTGCTGTTTGTATTCTCAGGCTTTGGGAGCGAAAAGGACAGACGGGGAGCGTGAGGATTGCAGAGACGGCCGAAGCGGGTGAAAACTCTCACTGGCAAAAACTATCTTTGCAAAATTAGGATTACTTGCTGCAAACACCGATGAGCGACAAAAAGACTTGCACTGTCGCTCTCCCCAAGTGTCTAGAGATTATGAAATTGAGCCCGCAGATTCAAGCGGAATAAGAAACTTGTTGGCCATTGACTTGCTTGCTCACCGAGCGCGAATGTGGCACCAAGGTCTACTAGCGGAATCGTGGTGCAAGTTTCCGTCGGCGCGCGCGATTTACCCAACGAACGGGGACCGTCGCTCCACAAGGGTTGCAGCCGTGCGATAGCTAAGGAAACTCTGAAGAAGGCGATGTTCGGGTAGAGCCGGCCTTCAGGCCGGCGTCTAAGCTGTTGTAAATACTCCGGGGCTTCAGCCCCGCAAACACAGGATGCTGACTTTTTCAGAGCCTCCCTAAGGAGCTGGGTTGGCAGCCACGAAATAGGCGTGCGGGCCGCGCTCCCGGCGCACAAAGAGTTAAAGACACGGAGGCCAAATTGGTCGCCCACTATAATCGTGGGTTACTCCGATTCTGATACAGCAAACGGTATTGCGACCGCTTCCAGGCGGTCGCCACTGAAGCGAGGTTGGCTTGGCCTACTACGACCTGCGAGATTGGATCTCCGCGCTGGACAAAGCGGGAGAGTTGAAGCGCATTAAGGCGGAAGCTGATCCGGTGCTTGAGATCGCCGAGATCACGGACCGGGTGTCCAAATGGGGACCCCGGGGCAAGCATGGTCCTGGCGGGCCAGCTTTGCTGTTCGAAAACGTCAGAGGTTATCCGGGAGCCCGGCTGCTGATTAATCAATTCGGCTCGGAGCGCCGCATGCAGTTGGCGCTAGATGTGGATTCGCTCGACGAGATCGCCGACCGGATCAAGTACTTCATGGATGTGAAGTCGCCGCAAGGGCTGCTGGATAAAATCAAAATGCTCCCCATGCTGGCGGAGATGGGGAAGTTTTTCCCCAAGGAAGTTTCCAGCGGTCCTTGCAAGGAAGTGATCAAACGCGACAATTGTTCGCTGCTCGATTTCCCCATCCTGCAATGCTGGCCGCAGGACGGCGGACGCTTCATCACGTTGCCTTCGGTGATCACCAAAGACCTCAAGACAGGCAAGCGCAATTCCGGCACGTATCGTATGCAGGTGTACGACGAGCGCAGTGCCGGAATGCATTGGCAGCGCCAGAAGCAAGGAGCCGAACACTATCGCCAGCAGATGCGCAGGGCCGCGGCGGCCGGCGAGGCACATCCCGCCACCGCAGCTTTGGACATGATGGCGCGTTCGGGCGGAGGCTCGCGGGTTGCGGAAGGGAAGCAGGTCGCAGGGAAGATGGATGTGGCGGTCGCGATCGGCACCGATCCGGCAATGATGTTTTCCTCCATCGTGCCCGCGCCGCCGGATATCGAGGAGTACATGATCGCCGGATTTCTGCGGCAGAAGCCAGTTGAGCTAGTGAAATGCGAAACCGTGGACCTGGAGGTGCCTGCAACCTCGGAGATCGTGCTCGAAGGCTACGTTCTGTTGGACGAACTACGGATGGAAGGACCGTTCGGCGACCACACCGGCTTCTACACGCCGCAAGATCTCTATCCTGTGTTCCACGTCACGTGTATCACCCATCGCAAGGACCCGATCTACTCGACGACCATCGTCGGCAAACCTCCGATGGAGGACGCGTGGATGGGCAAAGCGGTAGAGCGGATATTCCTGCCGCTGATGCGAGTCACCATCCCCGAGATAGTGGACGTGAACCTGCCGATCGAAGGCATCTTTCACAACCTGATGATTGTCTCGATCAAGAAATCCTATCCGGGACAGGCGCGCAAGGTGATGAACGGTATATGGTCGATGGGGCAAGCGATGTCCACGAAATGCATTCTGGTGGTGGATGAAGACGTGGACGTGCAGGACATCGGCGACGTGACCCTCAAAGTGCTGAACAATATCGATCCTGAACGCGACATTCAATTCACGCTTGGCCCGGTGGACTCGCTGGACCATGCATCGCGCTTGCCCGACTTTGGCTCGAAAATGGGTGTCGATGCCACCCGCAAATGGCCGAGCGAAGGCTTCACGCGCCCCTGGCCCGACGAGATCCGAATGGACGAAGCCACAAAAGCGAGCGTGACCAAGCGGTGGAAGGAGTTTGGCCTAGAATAAAGCAGTGGTCAGTCGCTAGTGGCCAGTTTAGGAGGCGTAATGAGACACTCGAGGCCAATCTTTTACGAGAAAGTTTTCCGTGGGCCATTCCTGCTGGGACTGTTATGTGTTTTTATCCTGACCGCGATAGTGTCGGCCCGCGCACAGACGTTCACAGTAATTCACAACTTCACTGGTCTGGACGACGGCGAGCAACCTGCTGCCGGGGTCACTATCGACGCGGCAGGGAATCTGTATGGCACGGCCTGGGATGGCGGCCACGGCTACCTCCAGTGTCAGAGCGGGTGTGGGACAGTGTACACAGTGAGGCATACCTCCGGCGGCTGGAAGTTCGAGACCATCCATCTCTTCTTAGGAGGAAACGATGGAGCATATCCCGCTACCACGGTCGTCCTCGGACCGGACCATGAACTCTATGGCACGACCTATGCCGGAGGGGGACAGCAGTGCGTTAATCAGGCTTGTGGAACGGTTTTCAAGCTTCGCCCACCGCCAACGGCCTGCACAACAGCCCTTTGTCCTTGGCTTGAAACCGTTCTTTACCGGTTCCAAGGGGGCAGCGACGGTTCCGGGCCGGGATACGGTAGCCTAAGATTCGACGCGGCTGGGAGCCTGTACGGCACGACGATTTGGGGTGGCGGAGGTACGGGTTTTGGTACTGTTTACGAATTAACCCCTTCGGATGGGGGCTGGACGGAAAACGTCATTCACCGGTTCACGGGATCCGATGGTTCGGGTCCGGAAAGTGGTGTGATCTTCGATCAGGCCGGCACCCTCTTTGGTACCACGGTCGACTCTGGCTCGCAAGGTGGCGGCACAGTGTTCGAACTCTCCCCCACATCCGCGGGCTGGGTAGAGAACACTCTCTACTCCTTCGATCCATTTGATCCGAACGGTTATTTCCCAATAGGCGGGTTGCTCTTCGACGATGCTGGAAACCTGTACGGCACAACCAGCACCGAGGACGAGGGGAGGGGAGGGGGTACATTTTTCCAGCTAGCTCCCTCTGGCGGCACCTGGACATTCAACCTGCTGTACAGTTTTGCCGAAGCAAGTGGATACCCCGCCGGGCCAACCGGCAGCCTAGTTATGGATGCGGCCGGTAACCTCTACGGAAGTACACAATATTCCGGTGCATATGGTCATGGTGCCGTCTTTCGGCTCATGCCTTCCCCGACGGGCTGGACATATACCAGCTTGCACGATTTTACGGGTGGCAGCGATGGCGGCGAACCCTACGGCAGCGTAGCATTTGATGCAAGCGGAAACATCTATGGCACAACTACCGCAGGCGGTACCTACAACGCCGGGGTGATTTGGCAGATTACACCGTAGCCCTCCAGATTGGAGAGTGCTCTTAGATAAGATCGCGCGCGTGATGACGAACGCGGAAATTGGCCGTGCCGGGTGCCCCGGGTGCCCCGGGTCTCGCGCGGTTCGAGATCCGGGACTTCGCGTCAAATAACCCGTGCCCTGTGCCCTCCCCAACTTGCTTCCCGCTCTAGTCCTATGTCACAGTTGTCGCCATGCTCATCCGACCCGACAGCTCCGAATACGCCGAGTACCACAAGAACTACATTGCCCGCGTTCCCGAGGGTCCAGTCCTGGATTTCCTCGCCAGGCAGCTTGGAGATTATCGCCAACTCCTGGTAGGCGTATCCGACGAGGCCGCCAGCGCGGCGCCCGCGCCGGGGAAGTGGAGCGCCAAGCAGGTGCTCGGACACCTGTGCGACACCGAGCGGGTCATGACCTATCGCGCTTTGCGCTTCGCGCGCGGCGATGCCAGCGAGTTGCGCGGCTTCGAGCAGGACGATTACGTCCGCGAAGCGCATTCCAATTCGCGCAGTGTGGACGACCTGCTGACCGAGCTCGAGAGTATCCGCAAAGCAACTATTGCTCTGTTCGGTTCGCTGCCTGCTGAGGCCGAGACGCGCACTGGCATTGCCAATGGAAATCCAGTTACGGTCCGCGCGCTGGCGTATATTGCGGCCGGCCACGCGCAACACCACTTCGAGTTGCTGAAAGCCGGTTTCGGTAAGGGGGCCGGAACAGGCCGCTAGCGGTCGCCCGTCGCGGAGGCGCAGCACACTGGCCGGATTGTTATACTGAAAACGATCATGGGAATTGTTAAGAACATCGCGGCAATTGCCAAGGGTATGAGCGTTACCTTCCGGGAAATGTTCAACCCGACGACGGTGGAAAACTATCCTGACGGTCCCGGTCCCACCCGGGGCGCGATGTTTCAGGAGCGCTTCCGCGGAATGCACGTGCTGCAGCGCGACGAGAATGGACTGGAGAAGTGTGTTGCGTGCTTCCTGTGCGCGGCAGCATGTCCCTCGAACTGCATCTACATCGAAGCCGCCGAGAACACGGCTGAGAAACGGGTGAGCGGTGCCGAGCGCTACGCCAAGGTTTACAACATCGATTACAACCGCTGTATCTTTTGCGGCTATTGCGTGGAGGCCTGTCCCACCGACGCCATCACGCACGGTCATGGCTTCGAGCTGGCGACCTACAATGCCAGTAGCCTGGTTTACCGGAAAGAGCAGTTGCTGGCGGGAACGCCGGCGCACGAAGGCGCTAATGCCGTCTTCAGCCAGTACGAGAACGCCAGACTGGTTCCGAACAAGTAACCAGTTCGCGCAGACGTTTCCGGCCCCGGCGGGATAATGTGCGCTCCTGTTTTCCTGTTATCCCCAAAGATCACGAGGGCTTGAGCTGGTCCAGGATCCCGGAGACGGGAATTCGGATCCACTCATGTAGGCGCCCAGAATGATCCTGATCTCCTCATCGTGCTGCGGGAGGAACTGAGCACTCGATCCGACCCTTAAGTAATTCTCGAGGAAAATAGTGCTAACCCATTGATACCAGGTCTTTGCCCACATTTCCAACTGGGGGTGCGCTTCCCGGCTGGGAACAATACCGGGAACATCGCCGAACAACGCGGCGTGGGAAACATAATGGAACGAGCGCAACATGGTCGCCACATCCCGCAGCGCGGAACGCTTAATGCGCCGCTCGCTCAACGGCCGATACGGATCACCCTCGAAATTGGTGATGACCCAATCGCTGCCCGAGTACAGTACGTTGCCCAATTGATAGTCGCCGTGCTGCCGAATCCGGTTACCTGACAGCCGTTTGTCACGTAGTAGCACTAGCCGATTGCGGATCTCGCCTTCGCGATTAAGCGCCTCTGAAATATCGGCCTGCGCGTCCTCTGGGAGCAGGCGGAGACAGCTCCGTAACGTGTCGAACGAACGATTCAATTCACCTACGATCCCGTGGTAAATGCCTTGCCGGTAAAACGTGGTAAATGGCTCCGGAGCAAAGTCTGGAACATCGGGGCGGCTGCTGAGGGCGATGTGCATCTCCGCCGTCCGGTGCGCCAGCACCCGAATGCTGTCCAGGTAGTTGCCTAGCAACTCAGCAATGATCTGGGGAACCGGCGAATTCACTGCCGCCAGAGGATCTCCGAAGGTCAGATCGCGTACTCGCGGATCGTCGTGAGGGAGGGCCAAGGCGTGCTCGAAAAACAGTCCCAGGTGGTCCACGGTGTAATCCCACCCGTTGGTTGAGTTGCGGATGAAACTGCTGAGTGTGCCCAGGCTCATCTCGTGGACGGCTTCGGTGTGATAGTGGCGGTATTCCAGCGATCCAAGGGCCTGCGGAATTGCCTTGAACTCGGTCTGCTGGGTCAGGAACTCGGGCACCTCACGTCCAGGATTGATCCCTTCTTCGAGCTTGCGATACAGCTTCAGCACAAAATTGTCACCGTAATTGATGACCGTGTAGCACGATTCCGTGGGTTGCGGGTGCGGCTCCAGGTTGGAGCGGACCGACGTCCATGCCTTGCGGAAGGCACGAGTATGAGCGCCAACCAACTCGCCCGAATCTCCCCTGATGCGTCGCCGGCGGACGATCGCGCGCAACAGCGAATCGCTGAAAGCGCGATCCAGCGTTGCACCGTACAGTATCGCTGGCGTCTCCGGGCCCATGCCTGCGAGCCGAGCCAGCACTGCGTCGGGCCGGTCGCGCAGCAGGGCATCCGCTTTTTCTCCAGTCGCGATCGACAAAGCCACGAGGTAGGTCTCAGGCTCGGCATCCCCATAGGTCACATCGAGGAAGAGAAGATGCGCGGAAGTGTCAGGTAACGAGAGGATGTTGTGGACCACGATCCCGGTAATGTAACGGTTCTTGCCGGGAAACCAAGGCCGGCTTTGCAGTACCTTGGGAATGATGTGCTCCAAGGTGCGTAACGTCATGTCGGAGAAAACATTGTCGGCCGATTCCACCTGCACCACCGGCAATTGCTGTGGCGCCGTGCTGATATTCAGCGATTCCTGCGTCGCCTCTCGCGGCTGCAGATGGAACCAGTAGAAGGCATGCGGCCCGAGAGACAGCAGGTAAGAGTGCTCGCCGATACCGGGGAACTTGGTGCGACCGAAGACTTCTACCGGCACGGAGCCCTAAAAGCTTGCGAGATCAAGCTCTACGCATTGAGTAAATCGCGAGAGATTAGCGACCACCAGAATCTTTTCGTCCTCGAACTGACGGATGAACGCCAGCACCTTGCGGTTACTGGGATACAGAAATTCCAGGCTGCCGCTTCCGAAGGCGCGAAACTGCTTGCGTTGTTAAATGAGACGCTTCGTCCACCACAGCAACGAATGAGGATTGTTCTGCTGTGCCTCGACGTTGACGGTTTCGTAGTGATACTCGGGATCGATGTTGACCGGCAGATACAGGCGTTGGGGATTGGCGCGCGAGAACCCGGCATTGCGGTCCGGGCTCCACTGCATGGGAGTCCGCACTCCGTTACGGTCACCGAGGAAGACATTGTCGCCCATTCCGATTTCGTCGCCGTAATAAATGACAGGTGTGCCGGGCAAGGAGAAGAGCAAGGCATTCATCAGCTCGATTCTGCGGCGGTCGTTTTCCAGCAGGGGCGCCAGCCGGCGGCGAATTCCGAGATTGATCCGCATCTCCCGATCGCGGGCGTAAGTGCGATTCATGTAATCGCGCTCTTCGTCGGTCACCATTTCCAGGGTCAGCTCGTCATGATTACGCAAGAACAGGGCCCATTGGCAGCTCTGGGGAATGGGAGGCGTCAGCTTCAGAATATCGGTGATGGGATAGCGGTCTTCCATGCGCAGGGACATGAAGAGCCGCGGCATCACGGGGAAGTGAAAGGCCATGTGACATTCGTCGCCTTGTCCGAAGTAGGCGACGGCGTCCTCCGGCCATTGGTTGGCCTCCGCCAGCAGCATCCGGTCCTGGTATTTCTCGTCAACATGCTTGCGCAGTTCGCGCAGAGCCTGATGAGTCTCCGGCAGGTTTTCGCAATTGGTACCCTCACGTTCGAACAAGTACGGGACAGCGTCGAGCCGCAAGCCATCGACGCCAAGATCGAGCCAGAAATCCATCGCATCGAACATGGCCTCGCGCACCTCGGGGTTGTCCCAGTTCAGATCGGGCTGATGCGAGTAGAAGCGGTGCCAGTAGTATGCCTTAGCAACTGGGTCCCAGGACCAGTTCGAACTTTCGAAGTCTTTGAAGATGATGCGCGCGTCACGATACTTTTCGGGGGTGTCGCTCCACACGTAGTAGTTGCGCCAACGGCTGCCGGGGAGTGCCCGGCGGGAGCGCTGAAACCACCCATGCTGGTCCGAGGTGTGATTCAGGACCAACTCGGTAATCACGCGCAGGCCGCGGCGATGCGCCTCGCGCAGGAAGCGCTGGAAATCCTTCAGTGTCCCATACGAGGGATGGACGTCGGTGTAGTTGGCGATGTCATATCCGTCGTCCCGCAACGGTGAGGGACAGAAGGGCAAGAGCCAAATGGCCGTCACCCCAAGATCTTCCAGGTAATCGAGTTTCTGCGTCAGACCACCGAAGTCGCCGATGCCATCGGTCACGCTGTCAAAGAAAGCGCGCACGTGCACCTCGTAGATGATGGCGTCCTTGTACCACGTCACATTAGAGGGCGAATTCATGATGTTCGATTATCTGACGTACTCAGGGTGCGAAGCTTGTGATCGCGACCCATGCAACTTTAACTCACGCGGGGCGGATTCTTTGCCTGAGAGTATTCCCATGATAGTTCGATGCAAGCGGGGGCATGGACGTTTCGATGCCGAGATGATGGCAACCGGCATACAAACCAACCCTGCCCGGAGTCGAAGATCCAACATCCGTCAGTGCACCAAGGCTTCCGCTCGGTCTCGCAACAGACTGCCCTGGCATGGCTTCGCCCGAACGGCGCACCCGGCAGTATGATCGCACTTACGTCCAGTCGATCGACGTATGGCGATTCTCGTTGGGTACGCCGAGGGTTACAACATCGATTTCCGCCATCACCTATAGCAGTTTCACATCTGGTGTATAGGCGATGGGTGGAGCACGCCTTCAGGCGTGCATAACTGCCGTCAGTTCTTGGATCGCGCTTTAGCGCCTGAG
>Ga0208587_1000164_pt1 | contig 35497 bp, 29 predicted proteins | sample NGESurdeep092012_7_FD_184472 | JGI IMG/M metagenome (GOLD analysis project Ga0208587, IMG submission 184472) | Arctic peat soil microbial communities from Barrow, Alaska - NGEE Surface sample 210 deep-092012 (SPAdes) | ecosystem: Environmental > Terrestrial > Soil > Wetlands > Peat ...
TCGCTCGCGTGAAGGGTTGGTCCCGGAAAGATCATTGCGGCAGTCACTCTCGAGAGGAATCGTCATGCGCAGCGTTCGTCGTGGAGAAGCCGCATACCTGGAGTTGATGCGCGAGGCGAAGGCGCAATTCGACGCTGAGATCGCCAAGAACAAGGAAAAAGGAAAGGCAGGGCGGCCACGGAAGGAGATCGCACCGATCGTCGTCGAGGACGACGACATCGAGATCGACTTCAGTGATGTAGTCTCCGTCCACGAAACGGACGCCATCGCGGAACCAGCGCCGGCGAAAGCGATTGAAAAGAAGGACGCGCGGAATCCAGCGCCCGTGCGCCCGAAGAATGCGCCTGCCGCGAAGAAGGCGCCTGTGAAGAAGACGCCTGTGAAGAAGGCGCCCGCGAAGAAGGCTCCGTCAAAAAAGACCCCTGCGAAAAAGGCCGCACCCAAGAAGAAATAAGTGATCGGCGAATGGAAGCCGCGCAGCAAGTAGAGCTGCGCGGCGGACTGCTCTTTCCTGCCTACCAGATCTTCACGCGATCGGCCGGTGCGCGATACATCTTGTCGCCCGGCTGCACGTTGAACGTCTTCAGGAACGCATCGTTGTTCACGAGCGGAACGAACGCGCGGTACGGGCCCGGCGAGTGCGGGTTGGTGAGCAACTGCTGGCGTAGCGCTTCGTCGCGGAACTTGGTGCGCCAGATCTGCGCGAAACCCATGAAGAAACGCTGATCGCCCGTGAGGCCGTCGATAACGGGCGCCTCCTTGCCGTTGAGCGAGATGCGATAGGCGCGATAGGCCTGCGCCAGACCGCTGAGATCGCCGATGTTCTCGCCCATCGTCAGCTTGCTGTTGATGTGGAGATCGTCGATGGGGTTGATCGCATCGTACTGCGCACCGAGCTTCGTCGTTCGCGCATCGAATGCTTGCACGTCGGCCGCCGTCCACCAATCGCGGAGATTTCCCTCTCCATCGGACTTGCGACCCTGATCGTCGAAGCCGTGTCCGATCTCATGGCCGATCACCGCGCCAATACCGCCGTAGTTCGCCGCGTCGTCGGCGTTCACGTCGAAGAACGGTGGCTGGAGAATCGCGGCGGGGAAGACGATCTCGTTGTTCGACGCGTTGTAGTACGCGTTTACCGTCTGCGGCGTCATGCCCCAACGAGTGCGGTCGACAGGCTTGCCGAGACTGTTGATGCGGTCGTCGTACTGGAACTGTCTCGAGCGAATCACATTGCCGAGCAGGTCGCCACGCTTGATGATGAGCGCCGAATAGTCGCGCGGCTTGTCTGGGTATCCGATTTTCACGGTGAAATGCGCCAGCTTGTCCTGAGCCTGCGCCTTCGTAGCGGGGCTCATCCACTCGAGGCTGTCGATGCCGACCTTGTAGGCATTGCGCAGGTTCTTCACGAGCGCGTCCATGCGTGCCTTTGCTACCGGCTTGAAGTACTTGGCGACGTACAACCTGCCCGCCGTTTCGCCGAGTATCCCCTCCACGCCATCGACGGAGCGCTTCCAGCGGACGGCCATTTCCTGCTGGCCGGAAAGCGTGCGTCCGCGAAACTCGAACTTCGCCTGCTCGAACGCCGACGGCAGCTCGTCCGCTGCCGCATCGAGCAGTTTGAAGGTGAGATACTCACGCCATGTCGATACTGGTGTGCCGCCGAAGACGTTGTCGACGGCCTTCACGTAATCCGGCTGGCGGACGATGACTTCGGTGGCCTTGCCGAGCCCGGCCGACTTGAGATATGCCGGCCAGCTGTACGCCGGCGTCAGCGCGGCCAACTCGGCAACGCTCATCTTGTTGTAGGTCGCGTTGCGGTCGCGGTTCTTCGCACGGTCCCACTGCGGAGTGCCGATCGCGGTCTCGAGAGCAATGATGCGGCTTGCGGCACCAGCGGCATCCGGCTGCTTGGCCAGATCCATCAGCCGCGTGATGTACGCGCCGTAGGCGGCACGTGTCGCCACCATCTTCGCGTCCTGCTTCAGGTAGTAATCACGGTCCGGCAGGCCAAGCCCGGATTGATTTACCTGAACGATGTTCACCGTCGATCGTTTGGGATCCTGCCCCACATTGACCCCGAATGGGTTCTGCACGCCGATACGCGCAAAGTGCGCGAAGGTGGCTGGAAGCTGCGATGCACTGGTGAGCTTCGCGATCGCCGACAGCTCGGCGCCAAGGGGCACGATGCCGAGCTTCTCGGTACCGGCCGTGTCCATGTAGCTCGCGTACAGATCGCCGACCTTTCGGCGGTCGGTGCCTACTGGCGCGCTGGCCTTGCTGGCCTCCTCGAGAATCTCGTGGAGCGCGTTGCGACTGCGTTCGCGCAGCTCCTGAAAGGCGCCCCAGCCGGATGCGTCGGCGGGGATCTCCGCCTTCTTGAGCCAGCCGCCATCTACGTAGCGGAAGAAGTCGTCCTGCGACCGCACCGAACGGTCGAAGTTCGTGGTGTCAATGCCGCTCGTGAGCTTTTGCGCGCCTGCGGTCGCTGCTGCGCCAACCGTCAGCGCGAAGAGACCAGCGAGGAGAATGCGGTGCGCGAGTGTTGTAGGGCGTGTCATGCTCTTGGTCTCCAGAATAGGAATACCTGCCGTGTGGCCATTTTGCGTTCCCTTCAAGATCCGAGCACTTCCGCGCAATCGGAAGTAGGTACGGCCAGGGCGGGTGCTCCGGGGTGGCACTGTTCTCCGTGGCCATGTTGGCGACGCCGGGGAATTTGCACGGACTCTTGACTAATGGCGGTCAAATGTAAACGTTTTCATGCCGCTGCAACTCCGCCGCCGGAGCCGCAGGCTGCTGTCCCAATCCGGAGAGCGTCGCAGTGACGGTGACGATCAAGGACGTTGCGCGCCTAGCGAAGGTCTCCGTCGCAACGGTTTCTCGCGTCCTCAACGCGAGTGCACCGGTACGTGATGACACACGCGCACGGGTACTCGAAGTCGCGCGCGAGCTGCGCTTCTCTCCGAATGACGCCGCGCGGACCCTCAAGCGCCGAAAGGCGAGCGCACTCGGCGTGATTCTTCCCGACCTCTACGGAGAGTTCTTTTCCGAGCTGCTGCGCGGCATCGATCTCGAAGCACAACGAGCGGGGCATGCACTCCTGGTGTCCAGCTCGCATCACGACGCGCGTGGCGTGTCGGTCGCTGTTCGCGCCATGCGGGGGCGTGTGGACGGACTGCTCGTCATGGCTCCAGAAGTCTCGTCCGCATCGCTCGCGACGGTGCTCCCCGACGGGCTTCCCACGGTCATTCTCAACACGGCGCCCACGATAGGTGCCGCCGCTGCTGTCACAGTCGATAACATGGGCGGCACTCGCCTTGTCGTGCACCATCTCACGGCGCTCGGACACCGAATGGTGGCGTTCGTCTGCGGACCATCGCACAACGCAGACGCCGCCGCCCGGCTTCGCGGCTACCGCACGGCGATGCGTGCCGCCGGCCTCACCGTGGACGAGTCCTTCGTGCTGCGCGGAGACTTCACCGAACAGGGTGGCTGGCAAGCCGCCCGTGAGTTGATCGCGAGCGATGGTCCTCGGCCGACGGCGCTCTTCGCCGCCAACGACGCGATGGCAGTGGGCGCGCTGCTCGCGTTGCACGAGGCTGGGGTTGGCGTCCCTGGCGACATCAGCGTCGTCGGCTTTGACGACATTCCGATCGCGCGATATGTGACTCCGTCGCTCACCACGGTCCGTGTCGCGATCGATGTCCTCGGTACTCGTGCTGCGGCGCTTCTCATCCGTGCCCTGAGCGATTCGATGATGCGGGGCAACGGACACCGGGAGGTCATTCCTGCCGAACTGATCGTTCGGTACTCATGTGGCCCGCCGCCCGTGTCGATGCACCGGCGTTCATCCTCTGCTGCACTTGTCCCCTCCCAGGAGAATTTGTCATGAGATCGACCATCCTTACCGTCCGACGTCTGGGTAGGCCTTATCAACTCGGGCGGATTTCGCTGCTACCTCTCGCTGCTCTCATGCTCGCGCTCGCGACGCCGGTGTTCGCGCAGAACTCCACCGGAACCATTCGTGGCACCATCACGGGCGCGAACGGCAACGGTGTGGGAGACGCGCAGATTTCAGCGCGTAACACCGAGAGCGGCGTGCAGCGCGGCACAATGAGCCGAGCGGTCGGCTTCTATGTACTTGCGGGGTTGGTTCCTGGAACGTATGACCTGACCGTGCGGCGCATCGGAACCGGAGTACAGACGCGCCGAGTCGTCGTGCAGATCGGCGCGACTCAGATTCAGGATTTCTCGCTCACCGATGCGGCGGTCCAACTACAAAAGATCGTCGTCCAGGCGGCGCCTACCGTGGAGACGCGCACCTCGGAGGTCGCGACGAACGTAAGCACGGAGCAAATCAACAAGTTGCCGACGGCGAGCCGCAACTTTCTGGAGCTCGCCGCCCTGGCGCCCGGTGTCACCGTCTCGGAGGATCGCATCAACTCGACGAATTTCCGGACCATTCAGGCTGGCGGCCAGACGTCGAACTCGGTGAACTTGTTCGTCGACGGCACGAGCTTCAAGAATGATCTGACTGCCGGCGGCATCGCCGGCCAGGACGCAAGTCGCGGCAATCCATTCCCGCAGAACGCGATTCAAGAGTACCGTGTCATCAGCCAGAACTACAAGGCGGAGTATCAAAAGGCGTCGAGCGCGATCATCACCGCGACGACGAAGTCGGGTTCGAACGAGTGGAGCGGCAATGTGCTCGTCGGCTATCAAAACGCGAGCATGGTGCAGCTCGACAGCTTCCAGCGGAAGGACAAGGCCGCAGCCCCGACGACGTTCACGAAACCGCCCTACGATCGTACGCTCACGGCACTGAGCATCGGTGGACCGCTCATCAAGGACAAGCTGCATCTCTTCGCGTCATACGAAGGGAACATTCAAAATCGGTCGAGCCGAGTGGATTTTGCAACCCCACCAGGCGGTTTCGCCGCGCTGGATTCGGTGAATTTACAGCAATACAGCGGCACGTTTGGCTCGCCGTTTCGTGAGAATCTGCTGTTCGCAAAGCTGAGCAACGCCATCAACGATCGTTCGTCGGCGGAGCTCAGTTTCAGCAACCGGCACGAGACGGATGTGCGCGATTTCAATCTCACGAATGCAGTTCAAGCGGCGATAAACTTCCGCGAGAACGTGTCGGTCGGCCAATTGAAGTACAACTACTTTACGGGACCGTGGCTCAATGAAGCGAAGGTGGATTTCTCGCGATTTCAGCGGAACCCGAGCCCCAACACGCCGGGACTGCCCAGGCGCGACTTCATCTACAGTAACACCGACCATTTCATCGGCAGCAACGCGAGTACACAGGATTACGTCCAGAACCGGTTAGGCCTCCGCAACGATCTCACATACAGCGGCTTCCAGATGGCGGGTGAGCACGTCTTCAAGGGAGGCGCCAGCCTCGACTTCGTGAAATACGACCTGGTGAAGGACAACGACGGGACGCCGACGTTCCGGTACAACGCCACGAATAACGGACAGACGTACAACTATGCCACACCGTACCAGCTCAACTATGGCACGGGCGATCCGAACTTCAACGCGAACAACAACCAGATCGGCGCGTACATCCAGGACGATTGGAGCCCCATGAAGCGGCTCACATTCAATCTTGGCGTTCGGTGGGACTACGAGTCGCACATGATGAACTACGACTACGTGACGCCGAAGAACGTGGTGGATACGCTCACGCGCTACAACAGCCAGCTACCCATCCCGCTGGACCTGACCCGCTACATCAGCACGGGCAACAATCGCAAGCCGTTCTACGGCGCATTCCAGCCGCGTCTCGGCTTCTCATATGCGCTTGATGAAGCGAGCAGGACGACCGTATTCGGCGGTGCTGGCATCTACTATGACCGCACCTTGTTCGATGTGGCGGTGGATGAGACGCAGAAGATCACGCACCCGACCTATGAGATTCAGTTTGCGCCACGTGGTGTAGCGCCCCTGCCGGGTCAGGTGGCATGGAACGACTCGTATCTCACCGCGAATCGCAACACGCTCAACGCGCTGGTGACTCAGTTTGGAAACCCGGAAGCATGGCTGCTCGACAAGGACCTCAAGGTGCCGAACTCGCGACAGTTCAACCTCGGTATCCGTCAGGTCATCGATCAAGTCACGGTGTCCGCCACCTACGCCGGTGTGCGTGGTCTCGATCAGCTCACATTCAACTTCGGAAACTCCGGTCCCAACCCGGACGGCTCATGCTGCGCCGCCGGCTTCAACACAGGTGCGCACGGGTTCAGTAACTTCATCTACTCCACGAATCAGGGAAAGACGTGGTACGATGCGTTGCAGGTGCAGATCGACCGCCCGTATTCGCGTGTGTCGGTGTCTGATCTCGGCTGGGGAGCAGGGCTCGCGTACACCTATGCCAATCGGTCGGTACAGGGCATGGACCTCCTCGGCGATCTGTTCGAATTCCCGACTGCCCTCAGCATTCCCAAGCATTCAGCCGCGAGCGCGAACAACGCCCTGTCCGGCGACGAGAAACATCGCCTGGTCGTGAACGGAATTCTCGACATTCCCTACCTCTACGGAATCCAGCTCTCCGGCATCGGCACGTTCGGTGGAAAGTACGTGCAGGATGTCGGTTGCCCGCCCCGCTTTTGCGGCAAGGCCTACGAGCCAGGCGGATTTACAGTACCAGGTCTCTTCCCGTACCAGAACGTCAATCTCCGAGTGCGCAAGGATTTCGCGAATTTCGGAACGTCCAAGTCCATTGGCCTCACGCTCGATTTGTTCAACGCGTTCAATCGTGACAACCTCGGTTGCTACGACACGGGCGCGCGGTTGAACGGCGACGGCACGGCGAACAAGAACTTCGGCACGGCGAACTGCGTCGTCACGGATGCGCGCCGCGTGCAGTTCGGCGCTGCGTACGACTTCTAACTCAGGCGCGCGGCGGGACACCGATCGGTGTCCCGCCGCGATACTGCGATTCACGACATTACCGAACCTCCATCGGATTTCATGATGCGCGCGATGAGCGGGTTCTTTGGGCGAGTCATGGCGGAGGCTCCACGCGTGCGCATGATGGTTGCAGCCACCGCGATGAGCGAACTATTGATACTGGCCGGCTGCATGCAAACGGTGTCTGGTCCGCCGGCCTCAACCGCGACCGGTATGTCCGCATATCGGCCGTCGGCTGGTGAGAGTGCGTTCCTCGACACACTCGCGCGCCGCACCTTCGACTTCTTCTGGCAAACAACGAACCCACAAAATGGCCTGACGCCAGACAGGTGGCCCGCGAAATCATTCTCGAGCGTGGCCGCGGTCGGATTTGCACTCACCGCGTATCCGATTGGTGTCGAACGTGGTTGGGTTGCACGCGCCGCCGCGCGCGAACGCGTGCTCACGACACTGCGGTTTTTCTGGACGGCGCCGCAAGGACCGGAGCCCACGGGGGTCACGGGATACCATGGTTTCTTCTATCACTTCCTCGACATGGAGACGGGCCGCCGGTTCGATCGCGTCGAGCTTTCGACGATCGACACCGCACTCCTGCTCGCCGGCGCGCTGACCTGCCGACAGTACTTCGACCGAGACGACGCAGGCGATCGTGAAGTGCGGGCGCTAGCTGATTCGCTCTATGCGCGCGTGGACTGGCGCTGGGCGAGCGACGGCGAAACTCTGGTGAACATGGGCTGGCGCCCCGACGCGGCCGCCAACCAGAATACACGCGGATTCAACATCAGTAGTTGGCGCGGTTATGACGAAGGGATGTTGCTGTACGTGCTCGCCCTTGGGTCACCGACGCACGCAATCGACGCGTCGGCGTGGACAGAGTGGACGCGCACGTACAAGTGGGATCGCTTCCAGGGACAGGACTACGTGCAATTCGCACCGCTGTTTGGCCACCAGTACTCCCACGTCTGGATCGACTTCCGGAACGTGCAGGACAGCTACATGCGAAGTCGCGGCATCGACTACTTCGAGAACTCGCGCCGAGCAACGCTGGCGCATCGCGCGTACGCAATGGCGAATCCGTCAGCATGGCGCGGCTACGGCGCCAACGCCTGGGGGCTGAGCGCGAGCGACGGCCCGCTCGATTCGACATTCAGTATCGAAGGAAGACCGCGTACCTTTCACACGTACTGGGCGCGCGGCGTCGGCACCGTCGAGATGAATGACGACGGCACGATCGTGCCAGCCGCGGCCGCCGGATCGATTCCGTTCGCGCCGGAGATCGCGGTGCTTGCGCTCGCCTCTATGCGCCGCACCTACGGCGATGCGCTGTTCGGTCAATATGGCTTCGTGGACGCATTCAATCCGACGCTGCGCACTCCCGGCCCGCCGCTCCATCACGGGCGCATCGTCGCCGGCCTATCCTGGTTCGACACGGACTATCTCGGTATCGACCAGGGGCCAATTCTCGCGATGACGGAGAACTGGCGCTCGGAATTGGTGTGGAAACTGATGCATGGGAATACAGACGTGGTGCGCGGCATGTGCCGCGCGGGCTTCACGGGCGGATGGCTGGCGGGGCGCTGCTGATTCATCCCGCCCTCTTCCGGCGCCCGCAGCGTGGAGTGGGCATCGTGGCGAGCGCGGCGCTCCTGGTGCTCTGCGCCGGATGCGGGCGCGCCAGTGGCGACAACACAGAGCTGCGCGTCTGGGCGTTCGGCGCCGAAGGCGAAGCGCTCGCTCCGATCGCGCGCGAGTTTGAGCAGGCGAACCCCGGCGTGCACGTTCGGGTACAAGCGATTCCGTGGACCGCGGCGCACGAGAAATTGCTCACGGCGTACGTGGGCGGCGCCTTGCCCGACGTCGCTCAGCTCGGCAACACCTGGATCCCGGAGTTTGCCGCTCTAAACGCTCTGGAGCCGCTCGATGTGCTCGCGGCGCGCGACTCCACGCTCGTGCCGCGCGCGGACTACTTCCCTGGCGTGCTCGCGACCAACGTGGTGGACAGCGTGTTGTACGGCATGCCGTGGTACGTCGATACGCGCGTCATGTTCTATCGCACCGACCTGCTCCGTGCTGCGGGGCTGACGTCGCCGCCAACCACATGGGCCGAACTGCGCGATGTGCTGGTGCGGATGAAGAAGGTGCAACCCCCGGGAGCCTTTCCCGTCCTGATGCCGCTGAACGAGTGGACGCAGCCGGTGATCTTCGGCATGCAGTCCGGCTCTACTCTCCTTGCCGATTGTGGGACGCGCGGCGTTTTTCGCGATCCGGCCTTTCGGCGCGGATTCGAATTCTACGTCAGCCTGTTCAGAGACAGCCTCGCGCCAGCGCTGGCCAACACGCAGATCAGCAGCGTGTACCAGGACTTCGCGGCAGGCAGAATCGCGATGTACATCACCGGGCCGTGGAACGTCGGCGAGTTCAAGAAGCGCCTGCCCGCTGCGCTTCAGAATGCATGGATGACCGCGCCGCTTCCCGGCCCGGACAGTGCCGGCATTTCGCTGGCGGGCGGATCGAGCATCGTCATCATGAAACAATCCGCCAGAAAACCGGTTGCGTGGCGGTTCGTCACCTTCATGAGCAACCCGGCGCGACAAGCTCGATTCTACGAGCAAACGGGCGATCTCCCAGCGCGTCGCTCCGCGTGGGCCGCGCCTGCCCTCGCGAATGATCCCTATCTCGTTGCCTTTCGAACGCAGCTAGGCCGAGTCGTGCCGACGCCCCCCGTGCCCGAGTCGGAGCTCATCGTCCAGCTCGTGGCGCAGGCGGGAGAGCGCGCCGCTCGCGGCCGCCAGACGATCGACGAAGCGCTCGCATCGCTCGACGCACAAGTGGACGCGGTGCTCGAGAAGCGGCGCTGGCTGATGGCACAACGGTTGTCGCCGGCTCGGGTTTCGGGGAAGCAGCAATGAGCGACGCTCGCGCGGCTGCCCACGAGCCTGTGGGCCGAGGACGGCGCATTGCGCCGGGCTGGTGGTTCGTCGCGCCGGCGCTTCTGCTGATCATCGTCTTCTTTCTCGGGCCCGTGATCGCGGCAGTTGGGCTCAGCTTCACCGATTTCGATCTTTATGCCCTCGCCGATCCGCGGGCGGCACGCTGGGTTGGCATGCGCAACTACGTGCGAGTGCTGCATGAGCCCCTCTTCTGGCAAGCGCTCCGCAACACGCTCTACTTCGCCATCGTCGGCGGGCCGCTCACCGTAGCGGCCTCGCTTGGTACCGCACTGCTGGTGAACGCCCGGGCGCTACGCTGGAAGGCCACAGCGCGTGCCGTCTTCTTCGCGCCATTTGTGACGACGCTCGTGGCTGTCGCGATCGTGTGGAAATATCTGTACCACCCGCGCTATGGGCTTCTGAACTGGATGCTCGGGCATATAGGCGTACATCCGATAGACTGGCTGGGTGACCCGCATTGGGCGATGGCGGCCATTATCCTGATGGCGACCTGGAAGAACTTCGGCTACAACATGCTCATCTGCATCGCGGGGCTGCAGAGCATCCCGCGAGAGCTGCACGAAGCCGCTGCGCTCGATGGCGCGACACCGTTCCAGCGCTTCCGGCATGTGACCATGCCCATGCTGGCGCCGACGCTCTTCTTCGTCGTGGTCGTGACGATGATCGGCTACCTGCAACTCTTCACGGAGCCATACGTGATGACGCAGGGCGGACCGCTTCGAGCGACGACGAGCCTCGTGCTCTATATGTACGAGGAAGGCTTCCGGTGGTGGCGGCTCGGCGTGGCGGCGGCCATCGCGTTCCTGCTGTTCGTGCTCATCGTGGTCTTCACCATCATCCAGCGACGGCTTTCTCCGCGCGCCGGCACATGAGCGTGTCGCGCAACCAGCGTGACCGCGTGGCGCAGATCGCCCTTCATTCGGCGCTGATAGTCTTCGGCGTACTCTCCCTCATCCCGCTACTCTGGATGCTGAGCGCATCCTTCATGGCGACGGGAGAGGCGTCGAGCTTTCCGCCAGCGCTGATACCGCATCGGCCCACGCTGGAGCACTACCGCGATCTGTTTGGCCGGCTGGCCCTCGGACGATATGCGCTCAACAGCGCATTCGTCGCCGTCGTCACGACCATCGCCGCGCTCGGCATCAATGCCTCGGCGGGCTACGCATTCGCAAAGCTGCGCTTTCGTGGACGCGACCAGACCTTTCGCATCCTCGCCGCCGGACTCGCCATCCCGGTTCAGGTAGCGATGCTGCCGCTGTTTCTACTCGTGAAGTCACTCGGGCTCGTGAACAACTACGGTGGCGTGATCGTCCCGGGGCTCGCGAGCATCTTCGGAATCTTCCTGGTGCGGCAGTATGCCCTAGCGATCCCTGACGACCTGCTCGACGCCGCGCGCATCGACGGCGCGAGCGAGTTTCGCGTTTTTCGCTCGATCGTGTTGCCGACGATCAAACCAGTGCTGGCAACACTCGCACTTTGGACCTTCCTCGCCACCTGGAACGACTTCATGTGGCCGCTCATTGTACTGAGCGACGATCGCAAGTACACACTGCCGGTTGCACTGGCGGGACTGGTTGGCGAGCATGCGCAGGACGTCGAATTGATGATGGCGGGAGCCGTCATCACCGTGCTTCCCGTGTTGACGCTCTTTCTCTTCCTGCAGCGGTACTACGTCGAGGGCGTCACGGAAGGAAGCGTCAAGTGAGAGGGCGGTGCCTCGTCCACGCCGCGATTGCGACATCGCTGTTGGCGGCGGCGCCGATGCGCGGACAATCACTGGGTGCACCCATCACGCTCATGTCCTTCGACGACACGACGGGCTGGAGCACCGTGCCATCGGACGGAGTGCGCCTCTCACTTCGGCCGGACAGCGGCGTCGTGGGACGGGCACTTCGCTTCGACGTGGACTACCAGGGCCACGCCGGATACGCCGTCGCGCGCCACGTCTTCGCTCTGCCGCCGCTGCCAGTGCACTGGGCGATGACGCTGCACGTGCGGGGCGAGCTGCCTCCCAACACGCTGGAAATCAAGCTGGTCGATTCTTCGGGGCTCAACGTGTGGTGGATGCGACGTCCCGCGCTCGCCGTGACACGTGGATGGGCCACACTTCGATTCCGTACCTCCGATCTTTCGTTCGCATGGGGACCGCTGGGCGGAGGCCCGCCGCGCGCCATTGCCGCGATGGAGATCGCGATCACGGCGGATGCGGGAGGGAAGGGTTGGATCAGCCTCGACGAGCTCACCCTGGTTCCCCTTCCGCTGCCGGTGGCGGACAGCGTACGGCCGCGCATCACGGCTTCTTCATCGGCGAATGGCGCACCGCCAATCTCGCTCTTGCCGAGTGCGTTCGCTTCTGCGCCGACGCGCGCTCACCGCGCCACGCGCAACACTCGGAGCGGATGGCGTAGCGCTGGTGATGGTGAGCAGCAGGTCACTCTCGACTTTGGCGGACCTCGCGCGCTGAGCGGCCTGGCTCTCGAGTGGGACGGCGCGGACTGGGCGGCTGACTACGACGTACAGCGCTCGGACGATGGCAGGCAGTGGATCACCTTGCACGATATTCATGGCAGCGCAGGCGGCCTTCGTTTCGTTCATCTGCCAGAGCTGGAGACCAGCTGGCTGCGACTCGCACTGCATCGGAGCAGCCGTGGTCGCGGCTATCGTCTCGCCGAGATGCGATTGCTCACGGCATCTACGGCGCCGACGCGAAGCACATTCCTCGAGGCGGTCGCCGACGCCGAGCCCCCGGGCAACTGGCCGCGTGCGTTCATGCATCAGCAGTCGTACTGGACCGTCGTCGGCCTGCCGCGCGACGAGCGTGACGCACTGATCAGTGAGGACGGCTCCGTGGAATCGAAGCCGGGAAGTTTCTCGATCGAGCCATTCCTCTACGTCGATGGCCGATTGCTAACGTGGCGCGATGGTCGTACCACGCACGCGCTCGACAGCAAATGGCGCCCGATTCCGCGAGTTCGGCGCGAGACGAAGGACGTCGTCCTCGAGGTATGTGCGTTCGCCAGTGGCGTGACCGGCCACTCGATCGTATGGATGCGCTATCGTGTAGTGAATCGCCGAGCAATGTCGCGCACGATGCGGCTCGCTGTCGCAGTGCGGCCGGTGCAGGTCAATCCGCCCTGGCAGTTTCTCGGCGTGCCAGGTGGTGCGGCTTCGATTCGCCAGCTCGAATGGACCGGCCGTGCTCTTACGGTGAACGACAGCGACGACGTCGTTCCCATCACACCAGGGAGCGTGGGCGGTGTAAGCGCGTTCGATGCGGGCTCGGTGGTGGACGATCTTCGTCGCGGCGAGCTGCCGCGCGGGCGCAGCGCAACCGACCAGGCGGAGCTCGCATCTGGAGCTCTCTTGTGGACGCTCACGATCCCCGCACGCGACAGTAGTGATGTTTGGGTTGCACTACCCGTAAACCGGGAGGTTACAATTGGATCGAACGCGAGCGGCGCCGCTGCGCTCGACTCAGCGCGCCGCCTTTGGGACCGCGAACTGGGCGCGGTGCAGATTGATCTGCCGGGCACTGGAGCGGCGATGGCGCGCACGCTTCGCACGTCGATGGCGAACGTGCTTATCAACGCGCGCGGACCGGCGATTCAGCCGGGCACGCGTAGCTACCGCCGGAGCTGGATTCGCGATGGTGCGCTGACGTCGGCGGCGCTGCTCCGGCTCGGACATGCCGCAGATGTGCGCGCCTTTCTCGACTGGTACGTTCCCTTCCAGTTCGCCAACGGCAAGGTTCCTTGTTGCGTCGATGCTCGCGGCGCCAACCCGGTGACGGAGAACGACGCCGACGGAGAACTGTTGTACCTCGCCGCCGAGTACTGGCGTATGACTGGCGACACGCAGACGATCGTGCGGCACTGGCCGGTGCTGGCGCGAACCGCCGTGCATCTGGATTCGCTCCGCCGCTCGCGGCGCACAGCGATGTACCAAGCGCCGGAGTCGCTGCTCGTCTTCGGACTGTTGCCGCCGTCGATCAGTCACGAAGGCTACTCGGCCAAGCCTGCCTACTCGTACTGGGATGACTGGTGGGGACTGCGTGGCATGGCGGATGCGGCGCTCCTCGCGCGCGTCGCCAGTGATACAGTGCGACTACGGACCCTCGAGATCTCCGCGCAGGAATTTCGCGGCGACGTCATCAGGTCCGTCGCACGCGCGATGCAGGTGCACAAGATGCGTGTTCTGCCCGGCGCCGCGGACCTGGGCGACTTCGATCCGACGTCATCGACGATTGCGCTCGAGCCAGCTCAAGCGCTGATGGATCTGTCGCTCGTCGTGATCCATGCCACCTTCGATAGCGCGTGGGCGAACTTCAGAGATCGGCGCGATGGCACGGCGCCGTGGAAGGTCTACACGCCGTATGAGTGGCGACAGGTGGGAAGTTTCGTTCGACTCGATCAGCCTGAACGCGCCCATGCACTCGCCGACTGGCTCATGGCGACACGACGGCCAGCGGACTGGAACGAGTGGAGCGAGGCTGTCTGGCGCGAGCCGCGCACTCCGAAGTTCATCGGCGACATGCCGCACGGCTGGGTTGCGTCGGACTTCATTCGTGCGACGCTCGATTTCCTCGTCTACGAGCGTGAGAGCGATTCGACGATCGTTGTCGGAGCGGGAATTCCGGCTACGTGGGCGCGCGAGCCACGGGGAATAACGGCGCGTGGGATTCACACCTGGTGGGGGACGCTCGACTTCACGGTGCGTTCCATGGGCAGGACGGTCCGCTACACAGTGTCTGGCGTACGTCCGCCAAGAGGAATGGAAGTCCACGCGCCGTTTGGAGCGGTGCCGCGCGCCGTGCGCGTGAATGGGCGGCCCACGCAGCTGCGAAACGGACGCGTCGTCGTGGGCAGCGGGCTTGCTACGATCGAATTCGTGTACTGATGCGTGCTTCGCGCGGAGTCAGGTGCAATGGCTCACTTGTCGAGCGACGTTCCGTTAGAGCGGATCACGTCACGATAGAAGAGCGCGCTCGCCTTGGGCGTCCGCTGCTGCGTCTCGTAGTTGACGTGCACGATACCGAAGCGCTTCGAGTAGCCGAGGCTCCACTCGTAGTTGTCGAGCAGGCTCCAAGCGAAATAGCCGCGTACGTCGGCACCCTGTTCGATCGCGTCGTGAACCGCCTTGATGTGCTCGCGGAAGTACCAGACGCGCAACGGGTCCTCGACGTGTCCGTCGATGGTGTACGGTGGATCGTAAAGTGCGGCGCCGTTCTCGGTGACGTAGAGCGGCATGCGGCCGTAGAGCTCGGTGACCCACGTCAGCGTGCGAGTGAGCGAGGGAGGATGCATCTCCCAGCCCGTCTCCGTGTACGCATGTTCGGGCTGTCGTACGTACGCGTTGCGCACGGGAAGCGCGAGCGGATCGTCGCGCACGACACCGCGCGTATAGTAGTTGATGCCGAGGAAGTCGATCTTCTCCCCGATGAGCTTGAAGTCGTCGTCCGGGAAATCTGGCCACGCGTCGCTAAAGATCTCGCGCATCTCGTCAGGATACTTTCCGAGAAAGACGGGATCGAGATACTGCCGGTTCATGTACGCATCGCCACGCCGCGCAGCATCGCGATCCTCGGCACTATTGGTCGCCGGATCCTTCGGCTCAAGGTTCACGACGAGGCCGATCTGACCCTTTCTCGACTCGGCGCGAAAGGCTTGCACTCCGCGCCCATGCGCGCGAAGCAGATTGTGAGTGGCCAGCGGCGCCTCGTAGAGATTGCGGTGGCCCGGCGCGAGCACGCCGTGCAGATAACCACCGTCGGTCACGACCCACGGCTCGTTCAGCGTCACCCACATGGGCACGCGGTCGCCCAAGCGGGCGAACACGGCAGTCGCATAGTCAGCGAACCAGCCGGCGACGTCGCGATTGAGCCAGCCGCCGCGATCGTCGAGCGCTGCCGGAAGATCCCAGTGGAACAGCGTCGCGTTGGGCGTGATGTTCTCCGCGAGCAGCGCATCGACGAGATGGTCGTAGAAATCGAGACCCCGCTCGTTGATGGCGCCCGTGCCCGCCGGAAAGATGCGGCTCCAACTGATGCTGAAACGGTAGGCCTGCAGGCCGAGCTCCTTCATGAGCTTCACATCGTCACGCCAGCGATTGTAGTGATCGCAGGCGATGTCGCCGGTGTCGCCATTGGTGGTACGCCCCGGACTGTGGGCAAAGCGCTGCCAGATGCTCGGGCCCGCGCCATCGGCGAGTGGGCTGCCTTCGATCTGGTACGCCGAAGTGGACGCGCCCCAGAGAAACGAGTCGGGAAAGTGATGGGAGTTGCTCATGCGGTCCGGAAGAGCACCGCGTTTGCGGAGTTGGCCAAACGCAATACCGAGAGAGTCACGTGACAGCCACAACCAAGACGGCCGCGACGGTCGAGCTGGAAGCCATACGCAAGGAGTATGACGGAGGGATCGTTGCGGTGCACGGGGTTGATCTCTCCGTCGCTGCAGGCGAGCTCGTCGTGCTCGTCGGTCCATCCGGATGCGGCAAGAGCACGACGCTCCGGATGGTTGCCGGGCTGGAGACGATCACCTCTGGTCGGCTCTCGATCGGCGGACGGATCGTGAACGACGTGCCGCCGTCGGAGCGGGACATTGCCATGGTCTTTCAGAGCTACGCGCTGTACCCGCACATGACGGTACGCGAGAACATGGGGTTCGCCCTGCGCCTACGCAAGCGCCCCGCGCGTGAGATTGTCGCGCGCGTCGACGAAGCCGCTGCAACGCTCGGCCTCATGGAGCTTCTCGACCGCCGACCGCGCCAACTTTCGGGCGGACAGCGGCAGCGCGTAGCGATCGGGCGGGCAATCGTCCGGGAGCCAAGCGTCTTTCTGTTCGACGAGCCGCTCTCGAATCTCGATGCAGCCTTGCGCGGCGAGATGCGGCGCGAACTCGCCACGTTGCACAGCCGTCTTGGCGCCACGATGCTGTACGTGACGCACGATCAGATCGAGGCGATGACGCTCGGCGACCGCATTGTCGTCATGCATCAGGGGCGCGTTCGCCAGGTAGATACGCCCACACGCGTGTACGAGCGGCCGGCAGATACCTTCGTCGCCGGATTTCTCGGCAGCCCGCCGATGAACCTCATCACCGGAATTCTTGGCAAGAATGGTGATCGTGTCACCGTGCGTCCCGACGCCGCACCGCAGGTGACGATATGTGCGCCTTTGCTGAATGTTCTCGAACGGGTACCTGAATCGGGAGCCGTAGTGCTCGGCGTGCGTCCCGAACACCTCCGGACGTCGCCGGCGACCGGAGCGCCGCCGGACAGCAATGGTTTTGACGCGACCGTCGAGCTTGCCGAGGCACTCGGCCATGAGCTGCTGCTGCATTTGCGCGTGGATGGCGTTCCGCTCACCGTGCGTGGTGCGCCGGGCGTGCGGCCCACGGTGGGATCGTCGGTGCGGGTGCACGTGGATCCTTCACACGTGCATCTGTTCGACGCCGCGACGGGAGTCTCGCTGCGTTGAGCGTGGGCGCTTCTAGACTTACCTATAGTATGAAGCCAACTTATCCTGCGCACCTCGAACGCCTTTCACCAGAGCCATGATGAACTTTCGGACTACCGTGCACCTTGGCCTCATCGGAGTGCTCGTGTTCTCACTCGCCGGCTGCGCACACACGCCGACCATGGAGGCACAGCAGGTGATCGCTCCCGTTTCGGGATCGAACTCGTTGCCCCCCGCCGAGCGCGCCGCGGGTTGGCGTCTGCTGTTCGACGGCACCAGCCTCGATTCGTGGCGTGGCTACAAGCAGCCGAACGTGCCGGACGGCTGGCGCGTCGTGGCTGGAACGATCGCGAAGGACAAGCCCGTGGACGACATCGTCTCGAAGGAGGAATTCGGCGACTTCGAGCTCCAGATCGAGTGGAAGATCGGCGAGGCGGGAAACAGCGGCATCTTCTATCGGGGCTCGGAAGAGTACGATCACATCTACTGGACAGCGCCCGAGTACCAGCTTCTCGACGATATCAAGGCGGCGGACAACAAGACTCGGCTCACCTGTGCCGGCGCCACCTATGGTTTGTATCCCTCACCATCGGGACATCTCAAGCCGGTTGGTGAGTGGAATGCAACGCGTATCATCGCGCGCGGTGCGCACGTGGAGCACTGGCTCAATGGGTTCAAGCTGCTCGAGTACGAGCTCTGGAGCCCGGATTGGGAGGCGAAAGTCACGGCGAGCAAGTTCGGCGCGTGGCCGAAGTACGGGCGGCTCCAGAGAGGACATCTCGCGATGCAGGGTGATCACACTGGAACGCTTGCGTTCCGATCGATCAGGATTCGTGAGCTGAAGTAGGTGGATGACGTCCGAAGAGATCACGACTCCGGAGGAAGTCATGCGCGTCTGCCGGACGTAACTGCAGGCGACTCAGTCGTCCGAGATTGTCGACGTTCGTTGCGTCTCCGGCATCGTCGCATACACCGCCAGCGACATCGCGATGCACGCCGTCACGTACCAGAAGTACCAGGTCTCATGCCCCACGCTCTTGGCCCACAGCGCGAGATACTCCGCCGTTCCTCCAAACAGCGACACCGCCACCGCGTACGGCAGTGCGACACCGAGCGCGCGAAGTTCCGTCGGAAAGAGCTCGGCTTTCACCACCGCGTTGATGGCCGTATAGCCGCTCACGGCAATCAGCGCCGACATCAGGAGCGCGAACGCCGTTCCTTCATCGCGCGCCGCCGCGAGCGCCGTCATTACGGGCACGGTGCCGAACAGCCCGAGCACACCGAACGATATCAGCACCGGACGCCGGCCCACGCGATCGGAGATGTAGCCCACCAGCGGCTGGATGAGCATGAAGACGAGCAGCGTTAGCGCCGAGATGCGCGATGCGTCCGCCTTGCTCCATCCCGCCGAGTTGACGAGAAACTTCTGCGCGTATGTGGTGAAGGTGTAGAAGGCCACCGTTCCGCCGGCGGTGAGTCCCACGACTGTCGCAATCTGGCGGGGATAGCGCAGCAGTTCGCGCACGGGAGAGCGTATGGCGGTGGAGCCCTCGGTGATTGCTGCACGGAATGAGGGCGTCTCGTCGATACTGCGGCGCAGCCAGAGCGCGGCGATGGCCAGCGCGCCTCCGATCACGAACGGAATGCGCCACGCCCATTCCTCGAGTGCGGCATTGCCTAGCGTCCGCTGCAGCACGAGCAATACGACGAGCGCGATGAGCTGGCCGCTGATGAGCGTGACGTACTGGAAGCTCGAATAGAAGCCGCGTAGCCGAGCGCCCGCCATCTCGCTGAGATACGTCGCGCTTGCTCCGTACTCTCCGCCCACGCTCAGCCCCTGTAGCAGACGCGCAACCAGGAGCAGCGCCGGCGACGCCATTCCGATGCGCGCGTAGCCTGGCGTGGCGGCGATCATGAGCGACCCGAAGCACATGAGCAGCACGGAGGCGCTGAGCGCCGCGCGTCGTCCATGGCGATCGGCGTAGCGCCCCATCAACCAGCCGCCCACCGGCCGCATGAGAAAGCCCACCGCGAACACCGCCGCCGCATTCAACAGCTGCGCCGTCTGGCTCGCCGGCGGAAAGAACACTTTGGCGAAGTAGAGCGAGAATGCGGAGTAGACGTACCAGTCATACCACTCGACGAGATTGCCGACGGAACCGCCGAAGATGGACTTGATCCGATGCGTCATCGTGGACGGGTGACTCGGTGAACCCGCTCGACGAATGACTCGATGAGTGCCGCGAAGGTGGCGGGATCGTCGTATGGGAGCGCGTGCGCTGCTGTCGGCACAACAGACAATGTCGCGCCCATCGCACCCTGTGATGTGAGGCCGACGAGCCGCGCCGCTTCCGTTGCCCACGCCATAGTGACGACTGGATCTCGCGCGCCGCACACGATCATCGTCGGCGCAACGACGTCGGGTAGCTTCTCCTCAATGTGGTCGTCCAGCGCGTAGCGGAGCGTGGCGAGTAACCGCAGCGGACCTGCCCGCAGGTAGTCGCGTGCCACGACCCACCAGAGTCCGAACGGCTCAAACGGAATGTCGGCGAGCACGCGGATGATGTGGCCCATGATTGTCCGGTGCGCGGGGTCCATCGTGGGCGCATTGAGCACGAGGCCCACGACGCGTCGCGGGTCCTGCATCACGAGCTCGACGATCACCTGGCATCCATACGAATTGCCCACGAAGATCGCCGGACCGATGCCGCGTACATCGAGCCATTTGGCGAGCGCGCTCGCCAGTCCTCGCGTATCCAATGTCTCGGGCGGCGTTCCACTTCGTCCGAAGCCGGGGAGATCCAGCCCGGCGACATGATACTCCGACGCGAGCAGCGCCATCGTCGGCTCCAGATAGCGCACCGAGACGCCGAGTCCGTGCACGAACACCAATGGCGTCCGGCCGTTGACGAAATGCGGCGATACGCGAGCGTGGATGGGAATTCCATCCACAGGATCTGTTACGGAGACGAGACGCTCCGTAGCCACGACGTCGTGCGACATTGGGCCAAGTCTATCGCGCTGCACTCGTGGGCGCAGCAGGGTGCTGCCTACATGAACCTCGACGGATATAGCCGCACTACAAAATCAAGTCGTCGTCCGATCCAACCACCTCGGCAACGCAGGCGGCTGCATGGCCTCCATTCTCTCGACGAGACCGCGAGCATCGGCATCTACGACGAGCAGGTCTCGATACTCCTGCCTGATGAACCCCTCCGTCACCGCGTGATCGAGAAAGCTCAACAGCGGTGCGAAGAAACCATTCACCTCGAGCAGACCATACGGCTTGCGATGCAACCCAAGCTGTCCCCAGGTCCACACTTCGAACAGCTCCTCGAGCGTGCCCAGGCCGCCGGGCATGGCGAGGAACCCGTCGGCAAGTTCGGCAAGCAGCGCCTTGCGCTCGTGCATCGACGCCACGACGTGCAGCTCACTGAGCGAAATGTGCGCCACCTCGCGCTCCACGAGATGACGAGGCATGATGCCGATCACTTCACCGCCGGCTATGAGCGCGGCGTTGGCAAGTGCACCCATCAGGCCCGTGCGTCCACCGCCGTACACGAGACGTCGCCCGCTCTCGGCGAGAAAGCGTCCCATTGCCGCTGCCTGCTCGACATACACGGGATCAACGCCTGGGCTCGCCGCGCAGAAGACGCAGACGGTGTGAAGCATCAGCGATCGATGCGCTCGAGAAGGATGGTGCCCGACATCCGCTTCGTCGCCGCACGCCGCTTCGCGGACATAAAACGGCCCATGAACCGCCACAGCCACATCATCCGCATCTCACGGTGCAGCCGCTGCGCTTCCTCCACCATCGAGCGGTACACGACTTCGCGCCATCCGAGAGCGCTAAAGAACGCGATACTGTTCTCCGGACCGAACTTGAAGGGCGCATTGCCTTTCTCCACCGATTTGCCCCAGCTCTTGCGCATCCACTCGAGCAGCAGCGGGCTTGCGACGTCGGTGATCCACCAGTGGGCGCTCCGCATTGCATGAATTGCCCGCGCGAGCGACTCCACTTCTTCGGGCGACAGATAGACGAGGAGACCTTCCGTGATCACGAGCATCTTGCGCGCAGCCAAACCGGTTTGCGAAAACAGCGCCTCGCGTACCGCGGTGTTCGTGAGATCGGCGGCAATCGTCTCGTACTTGCAGCCCGGCGTCACGTCGCGCATCAGCGACGCCTTGTACTCGGTCATCGCTGGAAGGTCGACGTCCACCCAGTGAAGGGTGGCGGGAAGGGGCAGGCGCCACGCACGCGTGTCGAGCCCGGCGGCCAGGTTGAGGACCGTATCGACACCTCCCTGCTTCACGCGATTCAGAATCAGCTCATCCATCACGGCGGTGCGGACGATCATTGGCCACGCCATCGCACGTCCACTCTTCATCTCTTCGACAATCTTCCGGCCCTGATCGCCGGCCAATCGCTCGGCATACGGATCGCGAAAGATCGCGTCGGGCCGTGCTGTTTCCATGGCGCGGTACACGGCGACCCAACGGGCAGTATCGGAAACGCTCTGGATGGTGGACATGGATGTAGGCTAATGGTTGTCGGCCTGAGCCCTTCCCTTCGCTAAGAAGATGCCACCGGTCAGCCGCTGAAGCCACAGGACTTGCTGGACGTGAGAGCGATGGCGCCCTATCGTAGTGCTCAAAAACTGATCCGCTTCCCCACTTCCCTGGAGACTAATATGGGCACCATGCCACACATCAACTGACTCGCCGTTGTTGCCGCCACGGTTGCCGCGTTCTTGCTCGGCGGGCTTTGGTTCTCGAAAGTGATGTTCGCCAAGCAATGGGTTGCTGCACTTGGAAAGACGCCGGAAGAAATGGGAATGCCCGGACCAAGCATGGCGCTGAGCTTCATCACGACGCTCATCATGGCGACGGCGCTCGCGACGATCCTCGGGAAGATGGCCCCGATGACGATGGCCGGTTCGGTCCGATTCGGTCTGGCCGTGGGGGCCAGCATCGTCGCCATGAGAATGGCGTCGGACTACGCATTCAGCAACTGGCGTCGCAAGCTCTACTTCATTCAAGCCAGCTACCATGTGGTGATGGTCGTGATCGTGTCCGTAATCCTGTGCGCCTGGCACTGAACGGCGCCCAGGTCTCTCGTCCTTCCCTCCCCGCGATGACGACCTAGCGACGAGTACTATGCTCATAGTTGACAATTCGACAGCTTGAACGTAAGCTACTATCAGCATAGTACTCCAACCGCAGGTCGGCCGCAGGCGTGGAGGGACAATGGACGCCATCTCGCTGGGCGAGCGCGAGCTCGATGTGATGACCGTGCTCTGGAAACGGAGCTCGGGGACCGTGACCGAAGTGCAGGAAGCGCTCGGAATACCGCTCGCGTACACGACGGTGCTCACGATCCTCCGGAATCTCGAGGCGAAGGGCTGTGTGCGACGCAAGGAAGAAGGACGCGCGCACCGCTACTTCCCCAAAGTGAAGCAGCGTGCGGAACAGCGACGCGCCCTCCGCCGCCTCATCGACACCGTCTTCCTCGGCTCGCCGGAAGCGCTGCTCTCGCAGCTCGTGGATGACCACGACCTCTCGGCGGAAGACGTGCGACGTATCGCCAGGCGCCTCCCCGAGGCTCCCGACAACGGAGGCGCTCCATGATCGCCACATGGATGCTCTCCGCGCTCCTCTTCACCGCACTCCTCGGCGCAACCGCCCTGTGTGCCGAGGCCGCGCTGCGTGTCGCAGGGCGACAGACGCGCTGGCCCTGGCTCGTTGCACTCGGCGCATCGGTGACGTGGCCCATGCTTGCCCCGTTCGCGCGCCAATCCGTTCCAGCAAGCGGCGCGATACATTCGGTCGCGACCACACTGCCAACGATTCAGATGGTACCCGATCAGCTCTCGGCGGCCGTGTCATGGACGCACGGGGTGGACGTCGTGCTTGTGACGCTGTGGGCGGTGGCCAGCATGATCGTGCTGGCTCGGCTGGTCCATGCACTCGTCGTGCTCGCGCACATTCGCCGAGCGAGCCAACCTCAGGTCGTGGATGGCATTCCGGTGCTCGTGAGTGCGAGCGTCGGTCCAGCGGTCATCGGCGTCGTTCAGCCAAGCGTTCTCTTTCCCGTGGGGCTGCTCGACCTTGACGCACCACTGCGCCGGCTCGTGCTGCGACATGAACAGGAACACTGCCGAGCGCGCGATCCGTGGATCGTGCTTGGCTCCGCCTTCGCCCTGGTGTTCGTACCGTGGAATCTGCCGCTCTGGTGGATCGTTCGGCGCGCCCGGCTCGCGCTCGAGGTGGACTGCGACGCTCGAGTCCTGGCCACCGAGGCGAACACGACTCAGTACGGAAAGCTCCTTCTGCTCATCTCTCAGCGGCAGCGGGTGACAGTTCTCGCCCCGATGCTTGCTACTTCCAGTTCACACCTCGAACGAAGGATCGCTGCCATGTTGCCCATCCGCTCGAAGCGCCGCGGCGTGAGAATCACCATCGCACTGGTCGCTACAGTTGTTGCCGGGATCGCTGCCTGTACGTCGCGTATCGGCAACGGTATCACGGGCCCCAAGCCCGTTATCGCCACGAGATCGCCGAACGTCGATCCGGGGCAACCGTACTTCGAGTTCCAGGTTGAAAAGCAGGCGCAACAGATTCCCGGCACCGGGAACCTGCGCTATCCGGGCTTGCTTCGCTCCGCGAACGTCGGGGGAGAAGTGCTCGCGCAGTTCGTCGTCGACGCAAGTGGGCAATACGAGCCAGGCAGCTTCAAGGTGCTCAAGTCCAGCCACGACCTCTTCACACAAGCGGTCAAGACGGCCATCCCGAACATGAGCTTCTACCCCGCCGAGATCGGAGGGAAGAAGGTCAGACAGCTCGTACAACAGCCGTTCACCTTTTCCCTAACTCTGGATACGCCGGCGTTGCGCGTTGGAAACGTTACCCGCGGCACCGGGATCCCTACCAATAGGCTGTTTGGGAGATTCGACACCGCTTCACTGTTGTCTTCTACCGCTGCGGCGCGCAGAGCGGCGGGCTCCGCCAGCAAGCTGCCTCTCAATCCTGACCAGCCATACTTCGAGTTCCAGGTCACCAAGCAGGTGCAGCAGATCCCCGGCACCGGGAACCTGCACTATCCCGACCTGCTTCGTGCCGCGAACGTCCAGGGTGAAGTGCTCGCTCAGTTCGTCGTCGATGCTGCCGGCCAGTACGAGCCGGGCACCTTCAAAGTGCTCAAGTCCAGTCACGGGCTCTTTACGCAGGCGGTCATGGACGCGCTACCAGACATGAGATTCTATCCGGCGGAATACCAGGGAACGCGGGTGAAGCAGCTCGTTCAACAACCTTTTACTTTCGCGCTGTCGAAGCAATGAGCGGAACTCGAATCATGGAGATTCTCGTAATTCAAGGTTCTTCGGGGAAAACCGGGGACAGTCAGGGAGGGGAAACGCAACACTGAAGTGGTGTGCGCAGAGCCGACAGCGCGAGCCACGGCGGAGCCACCCGCCACAAGCGGTCCGCTGTCTGACCGCATTGCGGTTCAATGTCAACTCGGGCAGGCTCTGACTGGCGCCATAGCGGAACGGACGGCGTTTGCGGGGGGCAACGTGCGTGATGGACGCCTCATGCCGCCCAAAGGAGCAGCGGCAGCCGCCGAGAGCTGAACGCGTACAGCCGTTGGCTCAGCCGTGGATCTCGCTGACCGTTCCGCGCTGACAACTCGCGGTGTGCAGTTGCCGTCGTTACGAACGAAACACCGGTCGGGATGACATCGCCGTGTGCCTTCCCCGAAATTCCCTGAAGAACCTAATTCAAGTCGCGAGGGTCTCCAATGCCTCCCACCGCTCGGTCAGTGCGCCGATCTCCGTTTCGAGCGACGTAAGCCGCGCGCGCGCCTGGGCGACCGCCGCGCCATCGCGCAGCAGCGCCGGATCCGACAGCGACAGATAGACTGCCTCCCGTTCCCGTTCCAGCGCGTCGATGCGATCGGGCAAACCCGCGAGCTCCGTCGTCTCCTTGAACGACAACCGCCGTTTCTTCACCGCCGCCGGCGTGGCGATGCGCTTAGGGGCCGAGATAGCCGAAATGGAAATCGCCGGCTTTCGCTGACGCACCCAGTCCGTATAGCCGCCCACGAATTCACCAATTCTCCCGCCGCCCTCGAACACGAGCGTGCTCGTCACCACGTTGTCGAGAAAGGCGCGGTCGTGGCTCACCACCAGCAGCGTCCCCGAGAAGTCGAGCAGCAACTCCTCGAGCAGGTCCAGCGTCTCGATGTCCAGATCGTTCGTCGGCTCGTCGAGCACGAGAAGATTGAACGATCGCGTGAACAGCCGGGCAAGCAGCAGGCGATTTCGCTCGCCACCCGAAAGCGCGCGAACGGGAGTGCGAGCCCGATCGGGCGAGAAGAGAAAGTCCTGCAAATAGCTGAGGACATGCTTGCGCCCGTTGCCGCCGCTGCTGCCAACCTCGATCCAATCGGAGCCATCGGCGATGCTATCGAACACGCTGCGCTCCGGATCGAGCTGCTCGCGCAGTTGGTCGAAGTACGCGACCTCGAGCCCGGTGCCCATGCGAATGGAACCTGAGTCGGGCTCGAGTTCGCCGAGCAACAGGCGAAGCAGCGTCGTCTTTCCAGATCCGTTTGGCCCAATGAGCCCGACGCGATCGCCGCGCGTGATCGTGGTCGTGAAGTCGCGCACGATCGTGTGCTCACCATGCGCGAAGCTCGCCCGCCGCGCTTCGACGACGAGCCGTCCGGACCGCTCGCTCTCCAACGCCTGCAACCTGATCGTTCCCGCTCGCTCTCGGCGCGCGCCACGCTCGACGCGGAGCGCCTCGAGCGAGCGAACACGCCCTTCGTTGCGTGTGCGACGCGCCTGAATTCCGGTGCGGATCCACACTTCTTCCTTCGCGAGCTTCCTGTCGAACTCGGCCCACTCCTTCGCTTCGACCTCGAGTGCCGCCTCCTTTCGCTGGAGGTACGTGTCGTAGTCGGTTCCCCAATCGACGAGACGTCCACGATCGAGCTCCACGATTCGTGTCGCCACTCGGCGAAGGAAGGCGCGATCGTGCGTCACGAAAATGAGCGTGGAGCCACGATCGATGAGGAACTGTTCCATCCACTCCACGGCGCCGATGTCGAGATGGTTCGTCGGCTCGTCGAGGAGCAGCACGTCGGGCTGGCGCACGAGTGCGCGCGCGAGCAGCGTCTGTCGCTTGTGTCCACCCGAGGCGAGCGCGAATGGCGCGTCCGCATCGAGGCCGAGGTGCTCGAGCACCGTGTCGACGCGCGATTGCATCTCCCATGCACTGGCGGCGTCGAGCGCGTGATGTAGGCGGTCGAGCTCGCGCAGTGCCGCTTCGCTCGCATGCGCGCCCACGTCATGACTGGCTTGGTGGTAGCGAGCGAGAAGCAAACCCGCGTCGCCAAGTCCTACGGAGACGACGTCGAAGGTGCTCCCTTCGACATCATCTGGAACTTCCTGCTCGAGCCGCGTCACGGTGACTCCCGTCTGTCGCACGACTTCGCCGCTATTCGGCGTCATCGTGCCATCGAGGAGCTTCATGATCGTGCTCTTGCCGGCGCCATTGCGTCCGAGCAGGCAGACTCGCTCGCCGCGCTCGATGGCGAATCGGGCGCGGTCAAGAATTGGAGGTCCTCCAAACGCGATGCTGACGTCCTGCAAGCCCAATAGTGCCATGGTCGATATCTAATGGCGTGTCTCGGGTATTCGGTGCTTCAACTGCGACATCGCCGTAGTCGTTGTCCTGAGCTATTGCTTTTCGATCACCCGAGCTGCGCTCTCCGTTCCGAACCTGTCCACCGCTGTCACCACGACGCGCAGAGGAAGTGCATCCGACGCGCCCGCAACGACGAGGCGCAGACGGAGCATGTGAAGGGGATCACTCACGAGCAATACGTCGCGTCGATGCAGGCCGCGCATCAGCGCCGCAACCCCACCATCTATTGAGTCGTCGTTCGTCCTTCGGTCTCAAGTAGAATAGCTGCTTTCGGCACGCCGTGCTGCACGCAATAGCACTGGCTCACCGCCGCCTCGCTTGTCGTGTCTCCCGTTCCCGTTCCCCCCGTCACGATCAGCTTCGGCGCCAGATAATGGCGCCATAACCCAATGGCATGATCCAGTCGGGCGCACAACACGGGGGATGACCGCCCAATATACTGCGCTACACCAAATACGATGATCGCGCCGGCCGGCCATGCCTGATCATGACGTTCCCAGACAAGCATAGCCCCGAGCGATATCACCCAGGCAAGCAACACGACCCCGAACAGCGCGAGCGTCAGACGTGCCCAGAGCGAACGACGAGGTGGCATCAAGGAGAAGCTAGTCGCTGTTCGCGCAGGCGCGAAGGCCGCGCGCGATTAATCGCCGAGGCTCAGGATCGCAAGCCAGAACACATCAAAGCTGACTCGCGTGTTGCATCCCAAATCGTCGTCCAGAGCCAATCCGTCGACAAAGGCGATGGTGGTGTCCCCGATGAGCTCCGCGGGAACACGCGGTATGAGCCCAAGTCGCGCGAATAGGTGGCCCACGGTTATTGCGGCGGCAGCACGACGGACTCCACTTGTTTGCTCCATCGCTTGGCGAACAGACACGTCACGGACCGTGCGGAGCTCGAGCAGCGCGTGCAGCTCGCCGCGCTGGAGCTCCGCTTCGACCAAATGCCAGAGTCGATCGACGGCGCTCGCTGCCTCTCCCTGCTCGAGCGCACCACGCTCGCGCGTGACAAGCCTCTTTCCCAGCGTCGTGACTACCCCGGCCAGCAACTGGGCCCGATCCGTAAAGTGATAATGCAGCAGCGCCTTACTTACGTCGGCCTCGGCTGCGATCGCTGACATGCTTGCCCCCTGTACTCCTTCGCGAACGACGCACCGAATGCTGGCATTGACGATGTGCGTTCGCGCTTCATCGGACTCTGGGCGCGGCTCTCTAGTAGTCACGGAGTTCGGTCGTCGCCGGTACCAAACTAGCTTTCGCCGTCACTTGGGCACTCGAAGACGCCGGTGAGCCGGTGATCATCCTTCGACATCATCGTCGGTCGCCATCCACTGCGGCTTCGCTCGTTCAGCAGGTCGGTCAGCGCGCCTTCGCCATCGTGTGCGTGACGCGAGAGACGCAGCATCACTACTTGGTATTCTTTCATGCGCGCAAAGTTAGTAGCTTCCACCGCATGGACACCACCCCTGCTTTCCCTACGCTGCGCGTTGTCTCGCATCCACTCGTACAGCACAAGCTCTCGCTCCTTCGTAACCGCACGACCCCGACCAAGATCTTCAAGGAACTTGTTGACGAGATCGCCACACTCATCGCATATGAGGCGACAAGCGAGCTCGCACTCGAGGAAGCGCTGGTCGAAACACCGCTGGAACAAATGACGGGGAAACGCGTCAGTGGAAAGAAACTCACACTCGTTCCCATTCTGCGTGCGGGGCTTGGAATGGTCGAGGGCGTCGCGCGTCTTGTGCCCGCGGCACGCGTCGGCCATATCGGCCTGTATCGCGATCACGATACTCTCGAGCCGGTAGACTACTACTTCAAGATACCCGGCGATGCCGCGGAACGGGATTTCTTTCTGCTCGATCCCATGCTGGCGACTGGCGGGAGCGCCACTGCGGCGGTGACGTCCCTCAAACACGCTGGCGCAACGCGCATTCGCTTTCTCTGCCTCGTGGCCGCGCCAGAGGGCATACGCCGTCTCGCTGAGACACATCCGGATGTAATTGTGTACTGCGCCGCTCTCGATCGCGAGTTGAATGAACACGGCTATATCCTGCCTGGTCTTGGCGACGCTGGCGATCGTTTGTTCGGTACGCGGTAGAGTTCTCTGAACGCAAAACGGGAGTCTCGTGTCGAGACTCCCGTTTTACATAACTGATCTGACGGTCAGACCTGAGCAGTCAGCCGAACCACTCCCGCGGACAATCACGCTGCTGACGAGCCGCATCGAGCACCCATTGCTGCGTCGCCGCATCGGTCAGCTCTGATGCCACACGGTTGAACCACTCGTTCGCTTGGCGCACGTCGCCCACACGACGCCATAGCTCTCCGACAAGGTACGTCAAGACCGCACGCTCCTCACGTGCAACACCATCGAAGCTCGAGAGCGCTTCTTCGAACTTCCACGCGGCTTTGCGCCGAAAGAATCGCTCGGCTTCGCTGTCATTCTCGTCGACACAGCACCAGGCCGCACGAAGAAGGAGATCCGCCACATGGCGCATATCGAGTGCCTGCCACTCGGCAACCTTCGCCGCCGCTTCATATTTCTCGGAGCCGAAAATGGCCACCGTGGAGATATGAGGAGCAAGTTCGTTCCAGACATGTTCGCGCAGCACGGGCGTCACATCGGCATCTTCTGTGAAATCGCGCTCTGCACCCGAGTAGCCACACCGGCTGCACATGTGAATCAGAAACGGCAGCGGTTGTGTCCCCGTGGTACACTCGTGGAAATCCGTTCGCTTCCCACCAAATGAATTCGTCGAGATCACCTGCTGAGACTTGAAGCGCGTGTCACATATGGGACAGCGCAGCTCGATCTGCTGAAGCGTCGTCATGGTCCTCTCCTGCTCCTTGGACTTCTTCGCGTAGAACTCAAAGGAAAGAAGCGTGCCACTCGATCGGCACTTTCCCCAGTTAGCGCTTCCATACGGGAATATGCTCCCTACGCCCGGAGCGCTGTGATTCGTGCCACACACAATAACTGGACAACACGAGTTCATCTCTTGTTCGACCTCCCGGTCGCCGCTATCATTCCGCGTCCAATGCGCCTGCTCTTGGCGCTCCCGTACGTGTGACGGGCTCCGCGCCGCTTCTCGCAGGTCGTTTCCCGGTCGAATGCTGATCAACCTGCTGCCTGATTTTTTTGCCGTTCTCAATAGCACCGACCGAGTCGCCGCATATCAGCGCTATTTCCAAGCACACCATCGAGTACTCGAGCCGTACTGGCAGAACTACGTCGTAGATCCTGACGGGCCACATTTTGCTGACGTTATACGCTCGACCGCATTGGCCGATCGCACGGATCTGCGTGAGATGCTCGACCGCACCGATATCGTCACCCTTGCGCGTATGACAGAGCAATCTTGTGCGAAGCTGCTCGAGCAAGATGTGGACATCGATATCGTGTTGATGGTTGGCGTTGGTGCCGCCAATGCTGGCGAGCTGGTGGTCGACGGCCGTGGCATCGCTTTCGCCTGCCTCGAGCATTTCACCTCGGTTGCCAATGCGGACACGCAGGGACTAGGCCTCGACCCCGAGTTGCTTCCACTTTGGCTTGCACACGAGTTCGCTCACGCAATCCGCTATACATCCCCGACGAGCCGGAGTGAGATGCGCCAGCTCATCGAGACAGCGAATGGCTACTACTCCTACTGGGACACTGGACGTCAGGCTCCGCTGCGCGAGCTGCTCGCGAACGAGGGACTCGCGGTTCAGGTGTCTCAGATGATCAGTCCTGGCCATGCGGCATGGGAATACTTTGGTTTCGGACGACGGCAATATGCGCGTGTCCGTGAACTAGAAGCTGTCATCTCACGCGCTGTCATCGAGGACCTGGATCGCGCGGGACTAGGCCTTCGGTTGCGCTACCTCTCTGGCGGAATGAGTGACGAAGCACGAACAGTCGACCGATACGTGCTTCCCGAGCGCAGTGGTTACTTCCTCGGCGCACGCATGGTCGAGGTGGCGATCGCGGAGCGCGGCATTGCGTGGGCTGTGCGCGCAAGCGCAGCAGAGCTCGCACAGTTCGCGTGGGACGCTGCCGCAACAGCCTGAGTCGTCGTGCTACTTCCCGACGCAGAAGCTACGGAATACGACATCCAGCACGTCGTCCACGTACACGATGCCAATTAGCTCGCTGAGTGCATCGGCTGCAGCACGCACGTGGGTAGCTGACACGGATGCCGGCAACAGGTCATCACACCACGCCGTAAGAAATTGACTTAACTCGCTAGTTGCACGCTCCACCGCCACACGATGTCGTGCGCGAGTTAGCGCCGGCGCATCGAGTACCGGCATTCCTCGTTTGCCCGCCAATCGTGCTTCAATCACGCTGAGCAATGTGGTCAGCCCTTCGCCAGTGTGCGCACTGACAACGACATCTGCCGCTATTTGTATACTATATGCTACTAAATCGCTTTTCGTGGCAACCACGATGATCGGCGCGCTCGTGTGCTCTCGAAGTCGCGTTACTGTGTCCAGTGCCTCGTATGAATCAACGCAGGCAAGTACGATTGCTGCACGCGCCAGATACCGTAACGACGTTTCGATCCCGAGTTGCTCCACGATATCCGCCGTGTCGCACATTCCTGCTGTATCCACCAGTCGCAGTGGCCAGCCAGGAAGATCCAGCACCGCCTCAATGGCGTCCCGAGTCGTACCGGGAACTTCAGTAACGATTGCCCGCGCTTCTCCAAGGAGTGCGTTGAAGAGGGAAGATTTACCAACATTGGGATCACCTGCCAGCACGACGAGTGCTCCGTCATGCACAAGCATGCCCTGCTCGCCGGTTGCAAGGAGTGCGTCGAGGGCAACGAGGAGCTCCTCCGCGGATTGGACAATGCGCGTGTGCGGCACCGGACCATCGTCTTCCTCAGGAAAGTCAATGTCGTAGGCAAGCATTGCCTCCAGCGCTAGTAATTGCTCGCGCAGTAGCAGAACCCGGCGCGACAGCCCGCCATCGAACTGACGCAGCGCCAAACGATGTGCGGCCGAGCTGCGTGCATCAATCAGATCACCGATTGCCTCAGCCTGGAGCAAATCAAGCTTTCCGTTCAACACAGCACGGCGAGTAAATTCTCCTGGCTCAGCCTCCCGCGCTCCAGCATGGATTGCGGCCACGAGTACTGCTGCTGGCACAACAAGTCCGCCATGTGTGCTTATTTCCAGCAGATCCTCGCCCGTGAACGAGTACGGTGCGATGAAAAGTGTCGCGACCACATCATCGATCACTGTTCCACTCACATCACGCACCACACAGTGTGTCGCATGACGAGGGGTTGAGGGCACAGGATCCAGTAGCCTTTCCGCAAGCACGCGAACACCCGGTCCGCTCGCACGCACGAGAGCTAACGCTCCACGACCCATCGATGTCGCTATGGCAACGATCGTGCGGTTATCACCAATCGCTCCGGCATTTAGCGCTGCCAGACTCATCCCCCACGAACTCGGCGCGCGCTTATGTCGTCTACAATCAACATTTCACCGGGTTCAACAACATGCACCTGCTTACGACCAGCATAGGTCTCGAGGTGTGTGCGCAGCTTGTCGATCGCATCGTGTGCCCCTGCCGTGACATGACGAAACGTTCCCCAGTGATATGGGAGCATGGCACGAGCACGAAGCAATTCAAAGAGCGTCAGCGCATCTTCACCCGTGAGATGGCCGCGGCGAAAGGCTCGCCTCTTCCATGCCGGGGCATGTCCAATCGGCAGCATTGCGACGTCAAGCTCTCGGTTCACACTCCAGAGCACCTGCTCTACCAACTGGTGCGTCTCGTCAGTCAGCGCTGTGTCTCCGACAAAGAAGGCGCTTTCGGCATCGCTTTCCAGAAGATACATGTTGGCCGCGCTGCGCCACTGGTCAAAACCATACCGACTTCCTTTATGGGTCGCACGACCGGCATGTATGCGCAACGACCCGTAACCCAACGACACTTGCTCACCAGGATTGAGTGAGATGGCATTCGTATAGCCTTTCTGCACGAGCCATGCTGCTATGACGCCCGGGGCAAAGAGCGGAATGTCACGCGGAAGTCTGTCCAACGATTTGAACGATAGATGATCAAAATGCGCATGCGTAAGCAGGAGCGCATCAAGCACTGGAAGCTTCTCGAGCGCGATGCCGGGTGCAGTCACTCGCGGTAGTAATCGCCCGAGAGTTAGCTCGAAGTTTGGATCTGTGAGAATCCGAACACCGGCAATCTCCAACAGCAGTGTTGCGTGACCGATGTAGGTGATCTGCACACTCGCTCCAGTATCAACTCACGGCGGCGCTACGTTCGTCGCTTATCCAACGACCCGCTGCTAATTGGGGCCTGTTTCCCACGTTCACGCGCCAGCAACCATTGCTGTGGAATTGCCGCGATGTTCTGCACGGCGTAGTAAAGGTTAAGCCCCGATGCAAAGTTGAGGAAGAGCACCGTGAGCATCACAGGCATCATGTAGCTCATCATCTTCGCCTGTGGATTCGGCGGCGAGTTGCGCATGCCGATCCACGACATCACGAACATGGACACGCCCATGAGGAGCGGTGTGATATAGTACGGATCGCGCAAGGAGATATCCGAAAGCCAGAGGAAGGACACTCCACGGAACTCGATCGTGTTCTGAAATACGTAATAGAGAGCGAAGAGCACTGGCATCGGCAGGAGCATGGGCAGACACCCCATGAGTGGGCTCAGGGGACTCATGCCATGTTCCTTGTACACTTTCATGATCGCTTCTTGCTGCTTCTTCGGATCGTCACTGTATTTCTTCTGCAACGCCTGAAGTTCTGGCTGGAGGCGCTGCATTTTCATACTTGTCCGCATCGCCCCTTGATTCAGTGGCCAGAGTATGAGGCGAACTATCACACCGAAAAGTACCAGTACCCAGCCATAGTTGAGCTGCGTGGTACGCTTCATCCAGAGAAGCGCCTTCATCACCATCGTGGCAAACGGTTGTACAACGCCGTGCAGGAAGCCGGCGTACGGATTCACCTGATCAAGATCGCCACCAAGATGTTGCAGACGTTCAAAATTCTGCGGTCCAGCATAGATATCGAACGCCACAGTACCATCTACCCCAACTGGCATGGCAATACTTCCGTGCATTTCCTCGGCAATCTTGCCCTTTCGAGGTACGCCCTGGAGACGTAGGGCGGAAAAGGGTATCTTGCTCGCTCGATAGGCGACAAGAAAATACTTGTTGCGTATTGCTGCCCAGTTGATCGGGCCAGGCTCTGCACGCACTTCCGCTGAGTCAAGCTTCGAGAAGGAGACACTGTTCACCTCACCCCGTGATGACCGATAGCTCACGGCAAGGTGATTCAAGTCGTCAACGGTATCCGCCTGACTCGGTAACAACGTCTGCGGCAGCTCGACCAGCAGCATACTGCCAGGCGGAGCATTAGCGACGTTAGTAGACACATGAACCAAATAACTGTCAGCTGTATCCAATGGAAACGCATACATAAGACGTACGGCATGCCCGACGATGTCCGTAGCATATGTCACAACTTGAGCTGCCAGGGGAGCATACGTTACACGCAGTGGAATCGTGTCGAGAGCAACGGTGTCTCGCCCCAATACGATCCGATATGATGTGAGTACATGACGAGTACCCACCAGCTCTACACTTCGTGCACCGATACTCTTTCGATGCGATGGGTAGCTATCAAGCACCACGGAAACAGGTACTCCACCACGAGCGCTGAACGTATAGGTCGAGTGCGACGTGCGAACTATGGTCGTTTCAGCAGCCGCGCTCGATAGATTTAGTTGCGTTGTAGCACTATTCCCCGAAGCTGCTTGTGGAACTACCGGTGCAGCTGTCACGATCACATCTTGAGATGGAACCGAGTTAGCACGAGAAACGGAGCTATCCGCAGTCACCAGAGTTGGTGTGCGTCTCATCGAGCCAGGAAAGAGCAACGGCGTTACGACGATGACGATTGCCGTCAGTACCAATGCAAGAAAGAAACGGTTATTCATATATGGGGGGAGACGCAGCTGGTTGCGTCAGGGTACCGGATCAAATCCGCCAGGACAGAACGGGTGACACCGCCCAATACGGCGGAGTGCAAGCCAGCCGCCGCGCCACGCCCCATGGCGTTCAAGCGCTTCGATGGCATAAGTAGAACAACTCGGATAATAACGGCACGCAGAGGGTAACAAATGGCCCAGTGAGACCTGGTAGCCTCGGACGAACAGTACAAGCACTGTTTTCATGGAGTATCGCTGACCTGACAACCAGCTACTTCCGATTTGAACGCCATGTTCTCAATCGCTTCATGCCATCGCTTCAGTTGCGTCAAGGCACGAGCGATATCAGCGGCCAATGAGTCAAACGATGCATTATAAGCTTCAGGACGGATTCGAAGAACAATGTCCGCCAACATACCTGTTGGAAGCATCTGCACCCGAGCAAGCTCTCGAAGACGACGCTTGACCTGATTGCGTGCCACGGCAGAATGCTTGAACCGCGGAACAA
>Ga0208587_1000166_pt1 | contig 35134 bp, 41 predicted proteins | sample NGESurdeep092012_7_FD_184472 | JGI IMG/M metagenome (GOLD analysis project Ga0208587, IMG submission 184472) | Arctic peat soil microbial communities from Barrow, Alaska - NGEE Surface sample 210 deep-092012 (SPAdes) | ecosystem: Environmental > Terrestrial > Soil > Wetlands > Peat ...
ATGGGAAAGGCAAAGTTCGAGCGCACCAAGCCGCACGTGAACGTGGGCACGATCGGGCACGTGGATCACGGGAAGACGACGTTGACCGCGGCGATCACGTCCATTCAGGCGGCCAAGGGCCTGGCGCAGCCGGTGGCCTTCGACCAGATCGATAAGGCGCCGGAGGAGAAGGCGCGCGGGATCACGATCGCGACGGCGCACGTGGAGTACGAGTCGGACAAGCGCCATTATGCGCACGTCGACTGCCCGGGCCACGCGGACTATGTGAAGAACATGATCACGGGGGCGGCGCAGATGGACGGGGCGATCCTCGTGGTGTCGGCGGCCGATGGCCCGATGCCGCAGACGCGCGAGCACATCCTGCTCGCCCGCCAGGTGAACGTGCCCTACGTGCTCGTGTTCATGAACAAGGTGGACATGGTGGACGATCCGGAGCTGCTCGACCTGGTGGAGCTCGAGGTCCGCGAGCTGTTGAGCGCGTACAAGTTTCCCGGCGACGACACGCCGGTCATCCGGGGCTCGGCGCTGAAGGCGCTGGAGTCGAAGGATCCGAACTCGGAGTGGGGGAAGAAGATCAGCGAGCTGATGGATGCGCTGGACTCGTACATCCCGCAGCCGAAGCGGGACATCGAGAAGCCGTTCCTGATGCCGGTCGAGGACGTGTTCTCGATCACCGGGCGCGGCACGGTGGCCACGGGGCGGATCGAGCGGGGCATCATCAAGGTGCAGGAAGAAGTGGCGCTGATCGGCTTCAACTCGGACAAGAAGACGGTGGTGACGGGCGTGGAGATGTTCCGCAAGCTGCTGGACGAAGGGCGGGCGGGGGACAACGTGGGGTTGCTGCTGCGCGGGGTGGACAAGAACGACATCGAGCGGGGGATGGTGCTGGCGAAGCCGGGGTCGATCACGCCGCACACGAAGTTCACGGCCGAGGTGTACGTGCTGACGAAGGAAGAGGGGGGGCGGCACACGCCGTTCTTCAAGGGGTACCGGCCGCAGTTCTACTTTCGGACGACGGACGTGACGGGCTCGGTGGAGCTGCCGGAGGGGATGGAGATGGTGATGCCGGGGGACAACGTGCAGATGACGATCGAGCTGATCACGCCGATCGCGATGGACGAAGGGCTCCGGTTCGCCATTCGGGAAGGCGGTCGCACGGTCGGGGCGGGCGTCGTCGCGAAGATTCTGGCATAACGGTAGGGCTTGGATCAGACCAGATAGTACAATCACTTTCTCTCGAGTATTCCATGGCTGGTAGAATCCGCATCCGTCTCAAGGCTTTCGATCACGCCGTGATCGATCAGGCTGCCGCCGACATCGTTCGGACGGCGGAGAAGACGGGAGCCCAGGTGTCGGGACCGATTCCGCTCCCGACGAAGACACAGCGCTGGACGGTGCTCCGTTCGCCGCACGTCGACAAGAAGTCGCGCGAGCAGTTCGAGCTGAAGACGCACAAGCGTGTGATCGACATCCTCGACAGCCGCGCACAGACGGTGGACGCGCTGACGAAGCTCGATCTGCCGGCGGGTGTGGACGTCGAGATCAAGGTTCAGTAACAGCGAAGAGCAGGTCCTTCGCTTCGCTCAGGACGACAACGGCAGGGCGACGCCTCATCGTGAGGCAACGCTCACAGTCCAACTGGAGGCTCAGATTCCAGTGACTCAGCAGAGGAATTCATGATAGGCATCATTGGCAAGAAGCTGGGGATGACCCAGATATTCAACGCGGCGGGGCAGCAGATCCCGTGCACCGTGATCGAGGCCGAGCCAAACTCGGTGCTCGCGGTCACGAGCACGTCGATGCTGAAGGCCGTGCAGCTCGGCGGGCTTGGCTCGCAGAAGAACACGCGCGATTCCGCGAAGGGCGAGCGGACGCCGCGTGGTCGTCGCGTGAACAAGGCCGAGCTCGGCCACGCGAAGAAGGCGGGCCTCGACGCCGCGCCGCGCGTGCTCCGCAGCATCCGGCTCGACGAGAAAGGGAACGCGAAGGCGGAGATCCCCAACCTCAGCGTCGGCGACACGATCAACGTCGGCATCTTCACCGAGGGCGAGACCGTCAAGGTCACCGGCACGACGAAGGGTCGCGGCTTTCAGGGCGTTGTGAAGCGGTGGGGTTTCCACGGCGGTCCGAACACGCACGGCAACACGAAGCATCGTCGTCCGGGCTCCATCGGACCTGGCACCGATCCGTCGCGCGTCATCAAGGGCAAGAAGATGCCGGGCCATTACGGCGCCGAGCGTCACACGCAGATCGGTCTCCGCGTCGAGAAGGTCGACATGGAGCGCAATCTGATCTACATCCGCGGCGCTGTTCCGGGTCCGAAGAGCGGAATCGTCGTCGTCCGGAAGCAGGGGTAAGCCATGACTGACATCGAGAACAAGCACGCGTCCGCGTTCACGGCGCTCGGCACCGCCCGCACCGAAAGGGTGCAGCTACCCGAGGAGACGTTCGACGGCATCATCAACATGCCGGTGATGCACCAGGCGGTGAAGGCCTTCATGGCCAACCAGCGCCAGGGCAACGCGTCGACCAAGATTCGCAAGTACGTCATTGGTGGTAACCAGAAGCCGTGGAAGCAGAAGGGGACGGGCCGCGCTCGTCAGGGCTCGACCCGCGCTCCGCACTTCGTGGGCGGTGGCACCGTGTTCGGTCCGACGCCGCGCCCATACGACGAGTACGTGCCGCGCCAGGTCCGTGCCCTCGCGAAGAAGAGCGCGCTCAATGCGCGCGCGAATGAGGGCGCGATCATCGTGATCGACGCGTTCAACTTCGAGGCGCCCAGGACGGCCAACCTGCTCGGACTGGTTGCCCGCCTCGACCTCGCGGACAAGAAGGTGCTCGTCCTGACGGACGGCGTGAAGCAGAACGTCTTCCTCAGCGGCCGCAACATCCCGAACGTGCACGTCATGCCGTACGCCGACTCCTCCACGTATCACATCCTCTGGTCGGATGTGGTGCTCGTCGAGGCAGCGGCGCTCGGCACGACGCTCGAGCCGCTCGCCAACGAGAAGCCGGCGCCAGTGACAAAGAAGGCACGACCGGAGGCTGACGTCGCCCGGGCGGCGCGCAAGGTTGCGAAGCGCGCGGCGAAGACGGAAGCGAAGGCCGCGACGAAGACCGCTGCCAAGAAGCCGGCGGCGAAGGCTCCGGCGGCGAAGGCTCCGGCCAGGAAGGCGGCCGCCAAGAAGACGGCGGCGAAGAAGTCTACCAAGAAGGAGAAGTAACCGATGCCCACGCTTCATCGCACGATCGTGCGGCCGCTCATCACGGAAGCGAGCTCGGTCGCCTATCAGGACCGCGGGGAGTACCACTTCGAGGTACATCCCGACTCCAACAAGCAGGAGATTCGCCACGCCATCCAGACGCTGTTCGGCGTCAAGGTGACGGGTGTGTGGACCTCGAACCACCGCGGGAAGGACAAGCGGATGGGGAAGAGCGTCGGGCGCAAGCCGCACTGGAAGCGAGCGATCGTGAAGCTCGCGGACGGCGACAAGATCGAGATCTTCGAGGGCTGACCCGATGCCAATTCGTCAATTCAAGCCAGTCACCAAGAGCAGCCGTTTCCGCTCGGTCTCCGATTTTGCGGAGATCACGCGGTCGACGCCTGAGAAGTCGCTGCTCGAGCCGATCAAGAAGAGCGGCGGCCGTGACAATCATGGCCACATCTCGATGCGTCGCATCGGTGGTGGTCACAAGCGGAAATACCGCATCATCGACTTCAAGCGCAATCGCCTCGGAGAGCCGGCTACTGTGCGCGAGATCGAGTACGATCCCAATCGTTCGGCGCGTATTGCACTCGTGCAATACGCAGACGGCGAGAAGCGCTACATCCTGCACCCGAAGGGGCTCAAGGTCGGCGATGTAATCTCCTCGGGTCCTGGCACCGACGTGCGGCTCGGCAACGCGCTGCCGCTCGGCGAGATCCCGCTCGGCACCGACGTGCACAACGTGGAGCTCAAGATCGGCAAGGGCGGACAGGTCTGCCGCTCGGCGGGGATGTCGGCGCAGGTGATGGCGAAGGAGGGTGACTACGTCACGCTCCGCATGCCGAGCACGGAAGTGCGCATGGTACACAACAAGTGTCTGGCCACGATCGGTGAAGTCGGCAATGCGGAACACGAGCTGGAGTCGTGGGGCAAGGCCGGAAAGAGCCGCTGGATGGGCCAGCGCCCGAAGGTGCGCGGCGAGGTCATGAACCCCGTCGATCACCCACACGGTGGTCGTACGCACGGCGGACGGAACGTCGTCAGTCCGTGGGGCAAGAAGGAAGGCGTGAAGACGCGCAACAAGAAGAAGCCGTCCACGCGGATGATCGTCCGCGGGCGGAAGCGCGGTAAGGCCACGCAGTAATCCGGGATAGAGACTATGGCGAGAAGCATCAAGAAGGGCCCGTTCGTACAGCCGGCCCTCGTGAAGAAGGTCGAGACGCACAACGCTGCGGGCTCGAAGAAGGTGATCAAGACCTGGTCGCGCGCGAGCACGGTGCTTCCCGATTTCGTCGGCCACACTTTCGCCGTGCACAACGGCAACAAGTTCGTGCCGGTCTACGTGACGGAGAACATGGTGGGACACAAGCTTGGCGAGTTCTCGCCGACGCGTCTCTTCCGTGGTCACACGGGCGGCAAGGCGGTGGACAAGAAGACGTCCGCGCCGAAGCCGGGAGGCAAGTAAGCGATGCCGGCAGCCAAGAAGGCCATCACGAAGCGTGCAACCGCGAAGCGCACCACGAGCCGCGTGCCCGCGAAGCGCGCGGGCGTGGAAGCTCGCGCGCTTCTGCGCGGCACGCGGCAGTCGCCGTACAAGATGCGCCTGGTGATCGACCAGATCCGCGGAAAGGACGTGAATGAGGCGCTGGCGCTTCTGACGTTCTCGAAGAAGCACGCCTCGAAGCAGATCTCGAAGACGTTGAAGTCCGCCGTCGCGAACGCCGAGCAGGCGGCGCGGGCGACCGGAGCGGCGCTCGACGTGGACTCGCTGTACATCAAGCACGCCGTCATCAACGAGGGGCCGAAGCTCAAGCGGTTCATGCCGGCCGCTCAGGGGCGTGCGACTCCGATTCAGAAGCGGACCAGCCACGTGGACATCGTGGTCTCCGAGAGGACAGGGCGCTAATGGGACAGAAGACTAATCCGATCGGCTTTCGCCTCGGCATCAGCAAGCAGTGGAGCTCGCGGTACTACGCGGGTCGCGAGCTTCCGGCGCTGCTGCGGGAAGACGAGCTGCTTCGCAAGTACCTGAAGGCCCGCCTCGGCCATGCGGCGATCGCGAACATCGTGATCGAGCGCAAGCCCGGCAAGGTCGTCGTCACCCTGCACACGGGCCGTCCTGGCGTCGTGATCGGGAAGAAGGGGGCCGAGGTCGACAAGCTGCGTGACGAGCTCTCGCACCTGACGAGCAAGGAAGTCGGCATCAACGTCGAAGAGATCAAGCGTCCCGAGCTCGATGCACAGCTGGTGGCGGACAACATCGCCGCTCAGCTCGCGCAGCGCATCTCGTTCCGCCGCGCCATGAAGCGCGCCGTGCAGAGCACGATGCGCATGGGTGCGGCCGGCATCAAGGTGAAGGCGGGTGGTCGTCTCGGCGGCGCGGAGATCGCGCGCGTGGAAGGGTACCATGAAGGGCGTGTGCCGCTTCACACCCTTCGTGCCGACATCGACTACGCGATCTCGACCGCGAAGACCACGTACGGCACGATCGGTGTCAAAGTGTGGATCTTCAAGGGCGACATCGTTCAGGCGCGCAGTGGCGCCACGTACTCTTCGGGCCAGTAAGGAGCAGATTCGATGCTGAGTCCAAAGCGCGTCAAGTTCCGCAAGATGTTCAAGGGCCGGATGAAGGGGCTGAGTCAGCGTGGCAACACGGTGGCCTTCGGCACCTTCGGGCTCCAGACGCTCGAGCCGGGTTGGGTGACCAGCCGTCAGATCGAAGCCGCCCGTGTGGCCCTGACCCGTCACATCAAGCGCGGGGGAAAGGTGTGGATCCGCATCTTCCCCGATAAGCCGATTACGAAGAAGCCCGCCGAGACCCGCATGGGTAAGGGAAAGGGCTCGCCGGAGATGTGGGTGGCGGTGGTGAAGCCGGGTCGCGTGATGTTCGAGCTCGAGGGCGTCAGCCTCGAGATCGCGCAGAAGGCGATGGCGCTCGCCTCGGCCAAGATGCCGGTGAAGACCAAGTTCGTCGTGCGTGAGGAGGCGCACACCGATGCGAGCTAACGACATTCGCGAGTTATCGGTTGCGGAGGCACAGTCGAAGATCGCGGAGCTCGAGGAGGAGCGTTTCCGACTGAACTTTCGCAGCGCAACCGAACCACTCCAAGATCCGCTCCGGCTACGCTGGATCCGCAAGGATATCGCGCGCCTCAAGACCATCCTGCGCGAGCGCGAGCTCGAGAGCGCGCGCTGAGCGCGGGGGGAATGACCATGGCTGAAATGACAAACGAGCAGGCCACCGACCGGAATGGGCGGAACGCGCGCAAGTCGCGCACCGGGATCGTGGTGAGCGACAAGATGCAGAAGACGGTGGTGGTCGCGATCGAACGTCGCGTGCCGCACCCGATCTACGGCAAAATCATCACGCGCACGAAGCGTCTGAAGGCCCACGACGAGGAGAACTCGGCGAAGGTCGGCGACACGGTGCGCATCGTCGAGACCCGTCCGCTGTCGAAAGACAAGCGGTGGCGTCTGGTCGAGATCGTCGACCGCGCACGTTAAGGGAGACCGACCATGATCCAGCAGGAATCGATGGTGAAGGTCGCGGACAACTCGGGGGCCAAGACGGCGCTCGTGATCCGCGTTCTCGGCGGAACTCGCCGGCGCTATGCCGGCCTCGGCGACACCGTCGTCGTGGCCGTGAAGAACGCGCTGCCGAACGGAACGGTGAAGAAGAGCGAGGTCGCGAGAGCGGTCGTCGTGCGGACGGTGAAGGAGACGCGGCGGAAGGATGGCAGCTACATCCGCTTCGACGAGAACGCCGTCGTGATCATCAATGATGCGGGCGAACCGCGGGCGACGCGTATCTTCGGCCCGGTCGCACGCGAGCTGCGCGAGAAGAAGTACATGAAGATCGTCTCGCTCGCGCCGGAGGTCTTGTAACATGCGCGTGCTCAAGTACAAGAAGACGGATCGTGCCCGCAACAAGGGACAGAAGCGTCACGCGCAAAACTCCGAGCGCGTCAAGCTGCACGTCTCGACGGGCGACACGGTCAAGGTCGTGCGCGGCGACGACAGGGGTCATGTGGGCAAGGTGATCCGCGTCTACCGCAAGACGGGCCGCGTCGTGGTCGAAGGCGCGAATTTCGTGAAGCGCCACCGGAAGGCGAAGACGGCCGAGGAACAGGGAGGCATCGTGTCGTTCGAGGCGCCGATCCACTCCTCGAACGTGATGCTGCTCGATCCCAAGAGTGATGCGCCGACGCGGACGCGCCGCCGCATCGACACGGACGGCACCAAGGAGCGCTTGAGCGTCAAGAGTGGGGAAGCAATTCCCCGCGTTCGCTAGCGCGCAAAGAGGAATAGAGAATGGCGACCAAGGAACCGAAGGAAAAGAAGAAGAGCGCCGGCGCTCCTCCGGGCGCGAAGCAGCCCAAGGGCGAAGGCAAGAAGAAGAAGGGCGGCGAGCCGAAGACTGCTCGCGGCCCGCACGCCGGCGCCGGCAAGCCGGTGCCTGCGCCGCGCCTGAAGGAGTTTTATCAGAAGACCGTGCGTGGCAAGCTGACGGAGCAGTTCGGGTTGAAGAACCCGCACCAGCTTCCGACGCTGACCAAGATCGTGCTGAACGTCGGTGCGGGCGAAGCGATCAAGCAGCCGAAGTTCCTCGACAACATCGTCGAAGAGCTGGCGACGATCACCGGCCAGCAGCCGGTGCGCCGCAAGGCGAAGAAGTCGATCGCGAACTTCGGGCTGCGCGAGGGCCAGGAGATTGGCGCCTCGGTGACGCTGCGCGGCGCTCGGATGTGGGAGTTCTTCGACCGGTTCGTGACGGTCGCGCTTCCGCGGGTGCGTGACTTCCGCGGAGTGGGCACGAAGTCGTTCGACGGGCGGGGGAACTACTCGCTCGGCATCAAGGAGCAGATGATCTTCCCGGAGATCAACTACGACTCGATCGAATCGATTCACGGGATGGACATCACTTTCGTCACGACGGCCGGCCGCGATGACCTCGCGTTCGCCCTGCTCAAGGAGCTGGGAATGCCGTTCCGTGGTAATGACAAGAACGGCACGCGCCTGTAAGCGCGCCGGTCCCTTCAGGAAGAGAGACTGCAATGGCTCGTAAGGCCATGATCGAGAAGAGCAAGCGGAAGCCGAAGTTCCAGGTCCGCGTCAAGAACCGCTGTGGACGTTGCGGGCGCTCGCGCGCCTTCCTGCGCCGCTTCGGCCTCTGCCGCATCTGCTTCCGGGAGCTGGCGCTGTTCGGGATGATTCCCGGCGTGCGCAAGGCGAGTTGGTAAGAGAGTAAGCGCACAGCTGTTAGCCGTCTGCTAACAGCTTGGAGCTGAAGTTCACATCATTCTGCCACGTCCGAGAGGATACGGGCAGACAGAGGATCTATTTCATGAGTATGACCGATCCGATCGCCGATATGCTGACGCGGATCCGCAATGCCTGCGGATCGAAACACCGCCGCGTCGACATGCCGGTATCGAAGATGAAAATCGAGGTTGCACGCATCCTGAAGGAGAACGACTTCATCCAGGATTATGCGACCGTCGAAGCCGAGGACGGCAAACCCGTGTTGCGCGTGCGGCTCAAGTACGCGGCGGGCGGCCAGCCGGTCATCCGTGCACTGAACCGCGTGTCCACGCCGGGTCTGCGCAAGTACGTCGGCGTCGCCGAGATCCCGCGTGTGCGCAACGGCCTCGGGATCGCGATTCTCTCCACGTCGAAGGGGCTGATGTCCGACCGTGAGGCGCGTCAGGCGCGCACGGGCGGCGAGCTTCTCGCCCTGATCTGGTAAGGAGAGACATGTCACGTATTGGCAAAGCACCGATCGCCGTTCCGAGTGGCGTCACGGTCACGATCAAAGAAGGCAACATCGTCACGGTCAAGGGCCCCAGGGGGGAACTGACGCGTTCGGTGCCTGCGGCCATGGGATTACTGCAGGACGGTGGACAAGTAACCGTGACGCGTCCTTCCGACGAGCCGGGGCACAAGTCGCTGCACGGGCTGACCCGCACCCTCATCGCGAACATGGTGGAAGGGGTGACGAAGGGCTTCACGAAGCAGCTCGAGCTGGTCGGCGTTGGCTACAAGGCCGAGGTGCGTCCCTACGGACTGCAGCTCGCCCTGGGCTACTCGCACGCCATCGAGTACAAGGCTCCGGCCGGGATCAAGCTGAGCACTCCGGTGCCGACGCAGATCCTCGTCGAGGGGTCGAACAAGGAAGTGGTCGGCCAGGTCGCCGCGGAGATTCGCGGCCTGCGTCCGCCCGAGCCGTACAAGGGGAAGGGCGTCAAGTACGCTGGCGAGCAAGTGCGCCGTAAGGCCGGCAAGGCTGGAGGGAAGTAGTCATGGGAATCAAGATTCCGAAGAACCGGGCCGAGAAGCGCGTGCGTCGTCACCTGCGCGTCCGCAAGGCGGTGCAGGGCACGGCGGAGCGTCCGCGTCTGGTCGTGTTTCGCTCGCTCAAGCACATCACCGCCCAGCTCGTGGACGACGACACGGCGCGCACGCTCGCGACGGTCACGTCGATGAAGGTTGGCGAGGGGAAGAAGTCAGAGAAGTCGCTCGAGGTCGGGAAGCAAATCGCCGTGATCGCCAAGGAGAAGGGGATCTCGAAGGTCGTCTTCGACCGTGGCGGGTACCAGTATCACGGCCGCGTGAAGGCGGTGGCCGACGGGGCTCGCGAAGGCGGGCTGGAGTTCTAACATGGAATCGAATTCGAGTGCAGGCGCCCCAGCGGGCGGACAGGGCGGACAGGGCCCACAGGGCGGACAGGGCCCACAGGGCGGACAGGGCCCACAGGGCCCACAGGGCGGCGGTGCGCGGCCCGGCGGTTTCAGCGGTGGCGGCAGCGCACGGAGCGGCGGTGGTAGCGCACGCAGCGGCGGCGGTGGCGGTCGTGGCGGTCCCGGCGGCGGTCGCGGCCGTGGCGGCCCGGGCGGCGGTGCCGGCGGCGGTGGCGGTCGTGGTCGCGGCGGCCCGGGCGGCGGTGCCGGCGGCGGTCGCAGTGGTCCTGGTGGCGGCCCCGGTGGCGGGCCCGGTTCCGATCGCGGTCGTGGCGGCGGCGGCGGGCGCGGCGGCGACAGCCGTGGCGATCGCGAGCAGAGCGATCTGATCGAGAACGTCGTCGCGATCAACCGCGTCGCCAAGGTCGTGAAGGGCGGACGTCGCTTCAGCTTCAACGCGCTCGTCGCCGTTGGCGATGGGCAGGGGAAGGTGGGCTTCGCGTCGGGCAAGGCGAACGAGGTGTCCGAGGCGGTCCGCAAGGCTGTCGAGGCGGCGCGCCGGAACCTCGTGAGCGTTCCGCTCACGGGCTCCACGATTCCGCACGAAGTCACCGGCCAGCATGGCGCCGGAAAGGTCTGGATGAAGCCGGCCGCGCCGGGAGCCGGTGTGATCGCCGGTGGCGCGGTCCGCGCGGTGATGGAGTGCGTCGGCATCAGCGACATCCTCACCAAGAGTCTTGGTTCAACGAACCCGCACAACATGGTGCGCGCGGCGATGGACGGGTTGGCGCAGCTCACGACGGTCGATCAGATCGCGCGTGAGCGTGGCATCGACCCCGAGAAGCTGGGCTACCGGTCGCGCGGTAAATCGAAGGTGAGTGCATAATGGCGCGGACATTCGTGTGGCACCCCGGCAAGGGGCCCAAGACGACTGGCAAGAACGAGCTGACGACTGGTAAGGTTCGGATCAAGCAGGTCCGGAGCGGCATCGGACACTCGTGGAGGATGAACCTGACGCTCGAAGCGATCGGGCTCAAGCACCACCAGGACGAGGTGATCAAGCAGGATTCCCCCGCCCTTCGTGGACAACTCAAGCAGGTGCGCCACCTCATTGAGGTGGTGCCCGTCGAGGAGTAAGACAGTGGCGACGGACAAGATCGGCCTCCATAACCTCTCGCCCGCGCCGGGCAGCAACAGAGATCGGAAGCGCCTCGGGCGCGGTCCGGGCTCCGGCACGGGTAAGACGTCTGGTAAGGGCCATAAGGGTAGCAAGGCGCGTGCGGGACATCACGGGCCCGGCGGCGGCAAGCCGGCATTCGAAGGCGGCCAGATGCCGCTCACCCGCCGACTGCCGAAGCGTGGATTCACGAATCCGTTCCGCGAAGAGTCGAACGTCATTCGCCTCGATCAGCTTGCGTTGCTCGACGGTGAGGTGACGGCCGAGAGCCTGCGCGCTGCTGGTCTCGTGAAGAGAAAGGGTCCGGTGAAGGTGCTGGCGAACGGCGAGCTCTCGACGGCAGTCACGGTGCGTGGCCTCAGGGTCAGCAGCGCGGCCCGTGAGGCGATCGTCGCCGCCGGTGGTAAGGTCGAGGAGTAACGCCGCACCCCCCGAGGATTTTTCATGGCCCAGAGCAATGCCGCAGCGGCGGTATCGAGCGTGTTTCGTACGCCGGAGCTGAAGGACAAGATTGTCTTCACGCTCCTGTGCCTGCTCGTCTATCGGATCGGTGCGCACATTACCGCGCCCGGGATCGATACCCAGGCGCTGATCGACTTTTTCGCCAATCAGGGAAAGCAGGGCGGCGGCGGCCTTCTCGGGCTCTACGACCTCTTCACCGGCGGCCAGCTGTCGCGCGCGACGGTCTTCGCGCTCGGCATCATGCCGTACATCTCGGCCAGCATCTTCCTCCAGATCGCCGGCGCCGTGGTGCCGCAGGTGGAGAAGATGCAGAAGGACGAGGAAGGGAGAAAGAAGATCAACCAGTGGACGCGCTACGCCACTGTGGTGCTGGCGGCGGTGCAGGCGTGGGGCTTCGCGCTCTTCACCGAGTCGCTGACGGGCGCCATCGCGCACCCGGGGATGGCGTTCCGTTTCCAGATGGCGTTCTTCCTGACGACCGGCGCGATCTTCGTGATGTGGCTCGGCGAGCAGATCACGGAGCGCGGGTTGGGCAACGGCGCGAGCCTCATCATCTTCTTCTCGATCGTCGAGCGCATCTGGCCCGGCATCGGAACGACCTTCGGCTTCGTCAATACGGGCGCGATCGGATCGTTCTCGCTCCTGGTGCTGGCCGTGCTGATGGTTGCGGTCGTCGCCGGGGTGGTCGCGATCACAATGGCGGCACGCCGCATCCTCATCCAGATCCCGCAGCGCACGATGGCGCGGGGGCGGATGCGTGAAGCGGCGCGCAGCTTCATTCCACTGCGCATCAATACGGCGGGCGTGATGCCCATCGTGTTCGCGCAGTCGATCATCGTCGTGCCGGGTGCCTTCGCGCAGTTCTTCAAGAACACCACGGCGCAGCGCATCTCGGAGCTCTTCGCTCCGGGCAGCGCCTGGTATCTGATCGCGTCCGCCGTGCTGATTCTCTTCTTCACCTATTTCTACACGTCGATCATCTTCAACCCGATCGATCTGGCGGAGAATCTGAAGAAGCAGGGCGGATTCATTCCAGGCGTGAGGCCGGGCGCGAAGACGGCCGAGTACATCGACCAGGTGGTCACGCGCATCACGCTGCCCGGCGCGTTGTTCCTCACGGCGATCGCACTGCTGCCGGTGCTCATCTCTCGCCTCGTGAACGTGCCGAACAGCGTCTCGTTCGGCGGCACATCCCTGTTGATCGTCGTCGGCGTCGCGCTCGATACGTTGGCGCAGGTGCAGCAGCACCTGTTGCTCCGCAAGTACGACGGCTTCATGAAGAAGGGCAAGCTCAAGATCCGTGGCCGCCAGCAGCCGGGTCCCGGCGGGTTCTAAGTCGCACCATCAGTACCTCTCCCTCCCATGATCATCGTTCTCTTTGGGAAGCCTGGTGCCGGAAAGGGCACCCAAGCGCCGCTACTCGCAGCGGCGCTTGGCGTTCCCACGCTGGCAACAGGTGACGAGCTCCGCGCGGCGATTCGCGCCGGCACCGACCTCGGCCGACAGGCCAAGTCGTACATGGACCGCGGCGATCTCGTCCCGGATTCCGTGATTCTCGGCATCATGAAGCAGGCGCTGAGCGAGCCGCGCGCGGGCGCCGGCGTGTTGCTCGACGGCGTCGTGCGCACGGTTCCGCAGGCCGAGGGGCTCGCGCAGGTCTGCGCGGAGCTCGGCAAGAAGGTGGACGCCGTTCTCGCCTTCGACATCGACGACGACGAGATCGTCCAACGCCTGGCTGGCCGCACGGTGTGCGAGAACTGCCAGGCGCCCTACACGGGGCGGGAGCCGGGCTCGAAGTGCGACAAGGACGGCGGCACGCTCGTTCGTCGCAAGGACGACGAGCCCGACGCGATTCGCAACCGGCTCGCGGTGTACGAGAAGCAGACCGCGCCGGTGCTGAAGTGGTATCGTGATCACGGCACCAGGGTCGCCGTGATCGACGCGGTGGGCCCGGTGCAGGACGTGGCGGCCCGCGCACTCGGCGCGCTGGCCTCGTGATCGCCTCCGTGAGGCTCGCGTGATCCAGCTCAAGAGCACCCGAGAGATCGAGCTGATGGCCGAGGGAGGAAAGATCCTCGCGGCTACGGTTCAGATGCTCCGTGGCGAGGTGCGCGCCGGAATGTCGACGCAGGATCTCGACGCGATCGCTGAAAGGTTCATTCGCAGCCACGCGGGCGCGACGCCCGCCTTCAAGGGGCTGTACGGCTTTCCGGGCACCCTCTGCACGTCGATCAATCAGGAGATCGTGCACGGGATCCCGTCCAGGAAGCGCGTGCTGAAGGACGGCGACATCATCTCGATCGACGTCGGCGTCGGATATCAGGGCTATTTCACCGACTCGGCGACGACGGTGCCGGTGGGCGCGGTGGACGAAGAGACGGCGCGCCTCCTCGAGACCACCGAACGGTCACTCGCGGCGGGAATCGCGGCGGCGGTGCCGGGCAACCATCTCGGAGACATCGGCGCGGCGGTGCAGCGCGTGGTGGAGGAGGCGGGGTTCAGCGTCGTGCGCGACCTCGTCGGCCATGGCATTGGCGTGGAGTTTCACGAGGAGCCGCAGGTGCCCAACTACGGCAAGCCGAAGCGCGGTCTCAAGCTCGTGCCGGGGCTGACGCTGGCGATCGAGCCGATGGTGAACATCGGCGGTCCGGCGACGAGGACGCTCGCGGACAAGTGGACGATCGTGACGGTGGACGGATCGCGGTCGGCGCATTTCGAGCATACGGTGGCGATCACGGATTCCGGGAATCGGGTGCTGACGGCGGCGTAGGGTTCGTCGCGCCGGAGCTCTGAGAAAAGCGGGGGGAACGGATCCGTTCCTCACGCTTTTTCGCAAGGTGCGCCACAACGATCGCTGCCTTGCTCGCGTTCTCTACATCGAGACCGTATAATCAGCACGTTCCACAGCGCGGCGCACTCCAGCCTTTGCGCCGCTGACACGGCATCCACGGAGAAAACATGCGGGTACCCACTACCTCGCGGCACCGGCGACTGCCGACCGTGATCGTGTTCGCCGCGGCAATGGCGCTTCAGCCACAGATTGCCAGCGCACAGAAGATCACGTCGCCGAAAGAGCAGTTCGGCTTCAACATCGGCGACGACTACAAGCTCGCGAACTACACGCAGTTCGAAGGCTACTGGCGCAAGCTCGCCAAAGAATCGAACCGGATGAAGCTGGTCGAGATCGGGAAGAGCGCCGAAGGGCGCCCGCAGCTCATGGCGATCATCTCGTCGCCGGAGAATCTGGCGAAGCTCGATCGCTATAAGGAGATCTCGCGCAAGCTGGCGAACGCCGACGGGCTCACGGACGAGCAGGCGCACGCGCTGGCGAAGGAAGGCAAGGCCGTCGTGTGGATCGACGGCGGACTCCACGCCACTGAGGTGCTCGGTGCGGCGCAGCTCATCGAGACCGCGTATCAGCTCCTGAGCAGGAACGACCCGGAGACGATGCGCTTTCTCAACGATTGCATCATCCTCGCGGTACACGCCAATCCCGACGGGATGGAGCTCGTGTCCAACTGGTACATGAAGGACGCGGATACGCTGAAGCGCAGCATGAACATCCCGCGTCTCTACCAGAAGTACATCGGGCACGACAACAATCGCGACTTCTACATGATGAACCAGCCGGAGTCGCGGAACATCAATCACGTCCTGTACTGGGAGTGGTTCCCGCAGATCGTCTACAATCATCACCAGACCGGTCCCGCCGGAACGGTGATGTTCGCGCCGCCCTTCCGTGATCCGTTCAACTACAACTTCGATCCGCTCGTGCCGGTGGAGCTCGACCTCGTGGCAGCGTCGATGCACTCGCGCTTCGAGGCGGAAGGGAAGCCCGGCGTGACGATGCGGACCGGGGCGAACTACTCCACCTGGTGGAACGGTGGCCTGCGAACGACGGTGTACTTCCATAATCAGATCGGGCTGCTCACGGAAGCGATCGGCAATCCGACGCCGATGAACATTCCGTTCATTCTCGAGCAGCAGCTTCCGCGCGCCGACTTGCCGTATCCCATCGCGCCGCAGCGCTGGCATTTCCGGCAGTCGATCGAGTATTCGCTCACGGCCAATCGCGCCGTACTCGACATCGCGTCGCGTGAGCGTGAGAATCTGTTGTACAACATCTATCGCATGGGCCGCAACTCCATCGAGCGCGGCAGTCGAGATACCTGGACCGCGAGCCCGAGCGGAATCGACGCGGTGAGGAAGAAGATCGCGGCCGATCAGGCGGCGACCGGTGGGGCCGACGCCGCAGCAGGTGGACGTCGAGGCGGAGGTGGAGCTGGCGCCGGTGCGGACGTGAAGTACTACACTGACGTGCTGCATGCCGCGGACAAGCGCGACCCGCGCGGCTACATCGTTCCGAGCGATCAGCCGGACTTTCTGACGGCGACGAAGTTCATCAACACGCTGCGCCACACAGGCATTACGGTGCTTCGCTCAACGGCGCCGTTCGCGGTGAAGGGAAAGAACTATCCCGCCGGCTCGTACGTGGTGAAGACGGCGCAGGCGTTCCGTCCGCACGTGCTCGACATGTTCGAGCCGCAGGATCACCCGAACGACTTCGCATATCCGGGTGGCCCACCGAAGCGTCCGTACGACAACGCCGGCTACACGCTCGCCTTCCAGATGGGCGTGCAGTTTGATCGCATTCTCGATCCATTCAATGGACCGTTCCAGCCGATCACCGGTCTCGCGACTCCGCCGGCAGGCAAGGTCGTCGCCGCAGGGAACGCGGCCGGATATCTGGTCAGTCACGCGCAGAACGACGCGTTCATCGCGGTGAACCGCGCGCTCAAGGCGAAGGGAGACGTGTATGTCCTCCGTTCGCCGCTCTCGTCGAATGGGAAGACCTATCCCGCCGGCACGTTCTACATCGCCGCGAATGGCGCGACGACGTCGCTGTTGAACGATCTGGCGCGCACGAACGGTCTCTCGGCAGACGGAACGACGGCGCGGCCGGGTGTGGACGCGACCCATCTGCATCCGGTGCGCATCGCGCTCTGGGACCAGTACGGTGGCTCGATGCCGTCCGGTCACACGCGGTGGCTGTTCGAGCAGTATGAATTCCCCTTCGACGTCATCTATCCCAAGACGCTCGATGCTGGCAACCTCGCGTCGAAGTACGACGTGATCGTGCTGCCCTCCGGCGCCGTGCCGGCGCGCGAGGGCGCAGGCGGACGTGGCGGCGGTGGTGGCTCCGAGCCCGATACCAACGCGATGCCGGCGGAGTTCCGCGATCGCGTGGGACGCGTGAGCATCGCGAAGACGATTCCGCAGCTGAAGCAGTTCATCGAGGCGGGCGGCACAGTGGTCGCGGTGGGCACGTCCGCGAATCTCGGTGTGCACCTCGGATTGCCAATGACGAACGCGCTCGTCGAAAAGACGGCGGCCGGTGCCGACCGCGATCTCCCGGCGGAAAAATTCTACGTGCCGGGCTCGATCCTTCGCGTGCAGGTCGACACGACGGCGGCGGTATCGGCCGGTCTCGCGCGCGACCTCGACGTGTTCTACGACAACAGCCCCGCTTTCCGCCTCGGCAGCGACGCAGCCGCGAAAGGGCTTCGTCCGCTCGCGTGGTTTCCGAATGCCACGCCGCTGCGCAGCGGGTGGGCGTGGGGCCAGAACTATCTCGACGGCGCGGTGGAAGCCGCCGAGGCGTCGATCGGAAAGGGCAAGCTGTATCTGTTCGCTCCGGAGATCACCTTCCGCGGACAGCCGGCCGGGACGTTCAAGTGGCTGTTCAACGGGATCTATGGTGGATCCAGTCCGGCCATGGTCCCGTGAGTCTCGAGACAACTGCTTCGTCACGGATCCTGCGGATCTGAACGGCGATTACGCTGATCGGTGCGATCGAAGGGCTGGGCTCCGCGAGCGGAGTTCAGCCCTTCGGCTATTCATATTGAACTACTCGCCGGGCTCACCTCCGTCGTTCATGAGACGATCGGCCACCTCGCGGTCGGCTCCGTGAGTCGGTGGTGCACGATCCCGTCTGTAGTCGACAGCACAAACTCGAGGATGTCTTCGCGTGCGAACCAATCGCCGCACATCACCACGAACTCGACAGGCCGACCTGAGCATTTCGCAATCGGCGTGGGTCCTTCGGCTACGGCCGAGGACTGTCGCCGGCGGCGTCGCCCGCACGGCGAGACGACTCGGCCGCGTGATGGGATCACGTGGCCGCGCAAGAACGCCAAACTCCTTCCAGGCGGATCAGCGCGTGGGCGGGGCACCCGTCGATCGCGGACGCCATGCCCCCGTGATGCCTATCCCCAATGCCGAGCGCTCGGCGCCATGAGTGGTGCACACCCATCGGCCGGCGGTGCATTGGTCACCCGCCGCGGTGCAGGGCCACCACGAGCCCGTTCGCTGCCGTCGGCGAGCGGTCCCCCCGATTCGACCGTCCGAGCACCGAGACCGCCGTGTCGTGCACCCACTCACCCGACCAGGGCATGGCCCCCCCCAAACCGTGCCTGCCGTCCGCGGAGCGGTGCACAGGCGACGAGTCGCTGTGCATGCCCCGATTGGGCCTGTGTCACGACACCGGGTAGCCGTGCAGTCCGGACGCAGAGCCGTGCAGTGGCGCCGAGGAGCCGTGCATGCCGAGCGCGGACCCGTGCGTCGCCAAACCCTCCCTGTGCCTGCTCCGCCTCGCCCCGTTCACGGGCTCCCCTCACTCGTCCACCCCCGACCGTGAGCCGTGCATGCCAGTTGTGGACCCGGGCACGCGCTCCGCGACACGGAACGCGCCGTGCGGGCGCCCGTACCGAGCCCACGCGCAGCGGTGCCCCCACGTCGGGGACCCGTGCACGGCACGACGCCACCATGAATCGCCGCAAGGGGCCTCGAAACCGAATGCACACCACTCCGTATGAGATGTCATTGACCGGCGTGGCTGCACCGCCCTGACGACAGCGTCCCGCCCTTACCCCACCCCACCTGGAGGACCCCATGGCCGCGACCACGGCAGGCGACTCGAGATGATGAGATGATGTGAACGCGTGGCGAGGTGACGTGGCCGCGTGATGAGCTGATGTGAACGCACGGCGAGCTGACGTGACCGCGTGATGACCTGACTTGCGCGCGTGATGAGCTGACCTGACATACTGCGGCAACGCATCCGACACGCCGCACGCCGCACCTGCACCACCGGCGATCTGACCTGCGCCAACGAAGCGATCACCACACCGCCGCGTGCCGTCGAACTGAAACACCGCTGAGCTGATCGCACCGTCCGATCAGATGATCCGACACGCCGGTGAGATGACCTACACCAGCGACGGCGTGATCTGCTCGTCCGGATGTCTCACTCGACACGCCTGATGATGTCACCGGCAACGTCGCAGCGCGAACCCGTAACGCCGCTGAGGAAAGCCGAATCACCGCGGAGGGAACTGGCACTGTCGGCGCGGCAATCCGAAACGCCGTTTAGGCCACGCGTTACCCGCCCACGCGACCAAAACATCTCGCGAGCGGCACCCGAAGCGCACGCCGAAGCCACCTGAAACACCAGAGCGCTCACGTGTAACGCAGACGAGGCGATCGATCACGGCGCAGCGCCCACGCGTAACACTTTGCCGGGGAATGTACCGGCCCATTGTCCCACTCGCTCTTCAGGAGCACGGAGACAACCACAGAGGGCAGCCTGTTGCAATCACTCCACGGAGTACCGGCATTCCTGAAGGAGCATGCCGCCACGCTCGCCGCTGTCGCCAACACCGGTGCACGAGAGAAGCTCACCCACCAATCGCCGTCTCCACAATCCCTTCCGCCTTCCGAGCCGCGGTTCGCGCTCGCCCAACCTGCCGCGTCGCCTCTTCACTCAATGCGGTTCCGCGCGACTTGTCACCAAGCGCCGCCACATTGATGCGAACATTGTACGCCGCACCAACGCACCCCGCCGCCGCCAACAATGCGGCAACGCCGGCATCGCTCGCCGCGTTCGTGTTTCCACGCTCCGCCACGGAAAGCGCGAGCTCCGCAACGTCCGCGCAGGCGCGCGCGGTCTCGAGCGGCACCTCGGCCGCGTGGATCAACGCGTCATCGACACGTGCGGCCTTCACCCTCTGCTGCTCGTCCGTGTCAGCCGGCAGCTTATACGCCGCGTAAACGATCGCGTACGCCGCAGCGTCTCGCGCAACGAGTGCGCTGAGCGCAGTGCCGAGGGCGGCGGCCCGCACGGCGATGTCGCGCATCTCGGCGTCTACCGACGCGTACTTCTTCCGGCCGACGGTGAGTCCAGCGACCATCTGCGCGAGAGCGGCGGCGAGTGCGCCGGCATGCGCGGTCACGCTGCCACCACCCGGTGTGGGGCTTGGCGACGCGACGGAGCCCACGAAGCCGCTCAACGACTCGCCGCCGGACATCGCCTCGCGCACTTTGCGCTCGAGCACGATCTCGGTGGAGAAGTCGCGCAATTGCACGTGTCGCGCGGCGGCGGCGAAGAGCGCGCGCTCCGGCACGAGCCCGACGATCTCGCTCCACGTGGGCGACACGCCGTGTGCCTCTGCCTCCATGCGCACCACGTCGAACACGCGGTGCAGCGGCGTCTTCTCCGTGTCCACGAGATTCATGGACACCTGCGCCTGCCCGTCCACCTCGAAACCCATCGCCTTCACATAGCGCAGACCACCGGACGAGCCGCGCAGCGCCTTGGCGACATCCTTGGCGACCGGCATGTTCGACGCGGGGCCGAGGTAGACGTTGTATGCGACGAGGAAGGGGCGGGCACCGATCGCAACGGTGCCGGCGGTCGGATGCACCTTCGACGGGCCGAAGTCGGGGGTTCGCTGCGGCGTGGTGCCGATCTCGTCGCGAATGCCCTCGAACTCGCCGCGCCGCACGTCCGCGAGATTCTCGCGATCGGGGCGGGTGGCGGCGCGCTCGTAGAGGAACACGGGAATCTGCAACTCGCGCCCGACCCGCTCGCCGAGCTGTCGAGCGAGCGCGATGCAGTCCTCCATCGTCGCGCCTTCGAGCGGAATGAAGGGGACGACGTCCGTGGCGCCCATCCGTGGATGCTCGCCAGAGTGCGACGTGAGATCTATTAGGTGTACGGCTTCCCTGATGCCAGCGAATGCCGCGTCGGCCACGACGTCGATCGGGGCGACGAAGGTGATGACGCAGCGATTGTGGCTCGCGTCGGCGCTCGCGTCGAGCACATGCGCGCCGGCGACGCCAGCGATCGCGTCACGGATGGCGGCGACGATTTCGGGGCGACGGCCCTCAGAGAAGTTCGGAACGCATTCGATGAGTTTCATGAGCGGCTAGTCGGCGGTCGGGGATGGTGCAGGTCCTTCGCTGCGCTCAGGACGACAGCAGGATGACTGGACAACGTTACGTGTGGAGCGTCTTCAGCATCCAAGCGTGCATCGACGGATTGGCTGCTAATATCGAGGTCTCGGCAACGGGACAGGGCGCGCCGTCGAGCGTGGTCACCACGCCGCCCGCCTCGCCCACCATCAGCACCCCTGCGGCGAGATCCCAAGGCAGAAGCCGAAGCTCGAAAAAGGCATCGTAACGCCCACAGGCGACGTCCGCGAGGTCGAGCGCGGCAGCGCCATTGCGGCGAAGACCCGACGTCGCACGCATGATCGCCGGCAGCATCGGGATGTATCGATCGATCTCCTCGTCGCTAGAGAAGGGAAACCCCGTCGCGATGAGCGAGCGAGAGGGCTCCGTCGTCGCGCTGACGTGCATCGCTTCGCCGGCTCGGCGCGCTCCGCCGCCGAGCGTCGCCGTGAACAGCTCGCCGGTCGCCGCATTGATGATCGCTCCAGCGACGACGACGCCGTCGATGAGGGCAGCGATCGAGACCGCATACCACGGGACGCCGTGCAGAAAATTCGTCGTGCCGTCCAGAGGATCGGCGACGAAAACGAGGCCAGTCGCGGAGTTGGCGTCCGGCGAGCCCTCTTCGGCGAGGAGCGTTGCGTCCGGATGCCGTGAAGCGATCACCTCGGCGAGGGCCGCCTCGCTCGCCCGGTCCACGTCGCTCACGAAGTCGAAGGTGCTCTTCGATTCCCACTTCAGCGACGACCGGCGGGCCGCGCCGTCGCGAATGACGTCGGCGGAGCGCACGACCGCCGTCACGCAGGTGGCGAGGAGTGCGCGACGATCGGCGTGGCTTGCCCCTCGGTGCGCCTGGACCGAGTCGTCGCGATTTCCTTGCCCACTCTCGGACGCGTTCATTACGTTCTCCAGATGGCACGCATCTTCAGTGGGATCCAACCGTCCGGAGAGCTCCACATCGGGAACTATCTCGGTGCGGTGAAGAATTGGGTGGCCCTGCAGGGCACGGCGGAATCGTTTTTCTGCATCGTGGACTATCACGCGATCGTCGTCCCATACGAGCCGAACGATCTGCGCACGCGCCGCCGAGAGATGGCGCTCGGCCTGCTTGCCGCGGGACTTGATCCGGAGCGCTGCAGCGTGTTCGTGCAGTCCGACGTGCCGGAACATACTGAGCTCGCGTGGATCTTCAACACCGTCACGCCGCTCGGCGAGCTCGAGCGACAGACGCAGTTCAAGGACAAGTCGCAGCGACAGGAGAGCGTCAGCGCCGGGCTGCTCAACTATCCAATCCTCCAGGCCGCCGACATTCTGCTCTATCTGGCAGACACGGTGCCTGTCGGTGAGGACCAGGTGCAGCACCTCGAGCTGTCGCGCGTGATTGCGCGCAGGTGGAACACGCAGTTCGCCCCGGCCGGCGATTTCTTCCCCGAACCGAAGCCGCTGCTCACGCCGATGCGGCGCATCATGGGGCTCGACGGCAACTCCAAGATGTCCAAGTCCATGGGCAACACGATCGGCCTGCTCGAGAGTAAGGAGGAGATCTGGGCGAAGCTTCGTCCGGCGATGACCGACCCGAAACGGGTCAAGAGGACCGATCCGGGAACGCCCGAGGTGTGCAACATCTATCACCTTCATGAGGCATTCAGCCCTGCGGCAACGGTCGAGCATGTGGCGACGCAGTGCCGCACGGCAGGCTGGGGCTGCATCGACTGCAAGAAGGTGCTTCTCGAATCGATGGAGGCGGAGCTCGTTCCGATCCGCTCGCGGGCCGCAGAGTTGCGCGCGAATCCCGCCAGGCTGGACGCCGCTCTCGCGGCGGGCGCGGCGAAGTGCCGGACAGTGGCCAAGGAGACGATGCGCGGCGTGCGAGACAGAATGGGATTCACGTGAACGCCCACACGGCGGCACCCATCGCTGGCGCATACCGGGTAGCAGCCTCATGTTATAGACGCCAGTGCTCGTCCCACGTCCGCCAAGTCCGCAGCTCCGCATGCCTCTTGCACTCGTGGCTCGCACTCACACAGCGAGCGATACATGGGGATCGAAGGACGAAAGGGCGTCGTGACGCTGATCTGCCTCACCTGCGGCAAGGAAAAGTATTTCACTCAAGCAGTGCCGGCGGCGGCAACCTGCGATCAATGCGGGGGCACCGTATTCCGGACGTTCGCAACCCCTACCGAGCCCGATGACGCGGCAATCGACGCACTCGAAGCGCAAGCGCGGAGCATGGCGTATGGCGATAGCTCGCCGGACACCACGCGAGATGACGTGCGCGACCTCGATCTGCTCTGAGCCGCCGGCGGGCGGGAGCCCGCCATTCTGACGTCTCCAGCGCCGGACATGAACGTTCCACAGATGATGGAAGTCGTACGCGTATTGCGCCTCGACCTCCTCGTCAAGCTCGGGCTCGCTGTCCTCCTCGGCGGGATCATCGGCTTCGAGCGTGAGCTGTCCGGCAAACCCGCTGGCCTGCGCACCAATATTCTCATCTGCATCGGCGCCGCGCTGCTGATGGACGTCTCCATACGGATCGGCATCGCCGATGGACGACGGATCGGCGACCCGGGGCGCATCGCGGCTCAGATCGTCAGCGGGGTTGGCTTCCTCGGCGCCGGCACCATCATGCAGGCGCGGGGAATGGTCACCGGGCTCACCTCGGCGGCGACGATCTGGGTCGTCGCCGCGATCGGGATGGCGGTGGGCGCTGGATTCTACGTCGAGGGAATGGAGGCGGGCCTCCTCGTCACCTTCGTGCTCGCCGGACTCGGCAGCCTGGAGCACTGGGTGCGACGCGCCAGACGCACGGCGAGCGCCACCATTCGCGCCCGCGTGGATATGTCGGCCGAGGATATACGCACAGTGCTCCACTCTCACGGCATCAACGTCGAATCGCAGCGTATCTTCGATCATCCTGAAGACCGCACCTTCGAGCTCAAGCTCTCGGGTCCGGCGAGGCAATTCGAGATCGCGACCGCGTCGCTGCTCGGGCGCGAGGACATCTACGGGGTGCACGTTGACTGAACTTCGCCGGCTCGTGATCGATCTTGCGGCCAGCTCCCGGAACTGGGCGTTGACGCCAGACGGGCAGGCTCGCTTGCGACGCGAGACGCCGCCGGGATGGGAGGTCGCGATCGTGAAGGCGGCGACCAGCTCGGATGGCGACGGGCCGCAAGGTGGCAGTGATGAGTCGAAGCGCCTCATCGCCAATGCCGAGGCCTACTTTGGATTCGGGATCACGGCAGATCTATTCGGTGCCGCGCGTCGCCTGCGCTGGGTTCACTCCGCGGCGGCTGGCGTGGGCAACGCGCTCACGTCCGGCATCGCCGATTCGGACGTCCTGCTGACGAACTCGGCGGGCATTCACGGCCCGCCGATCGGTGAGTTTGTGGTCGCCGGCATCCTGCATTTCATGCGCGGGCTGGACGTCGCCATCGCGCAGCAGCAGCGCGGTGAGTGGAACAAGGCTTTCTTCGTCGCCGCCGACTCGCCCATCCGCGAGGTGGACGGTTCGCGTATCCTCATTGTGGGGACCGGTGGACTGGGCGGCGAGGTCGCGCGACGACTCTCGAGTCTCGGTGCCACGTGCATCGGTATTCGCCGGCGTCCCGAGCTCGGTGCTCCGCCTGGCTTCGCGTCGGTGGCGGGAATGAGCGAGCTCGACGCCGAGCTGCCGCGCGCGGACGTGCTGGTGCTGGCGGCTCCGCTGACGCCTGATACCTCGGAGCTGATGACGCGGGCGCGGCTGGAACTCCTGCCGCGCCACGCGATCGTCGTCAACGTCGCTCGCGGCGCGCTGCTCGATGAGGAGGCACTGGCCGATCTCCTCGAGGCGAACCGATTGCGCGGCGCGGTGCTCGACGTCTTCCGGCAAGAGCCACTGGCGACGACCAGCCGGCTATGGCAGCTTCGGTCAGCCCTCGTCGCTCCACACGTTTCGCCCGTATCGCCGGGCCGCTTCTGGCCCCGGCAGCTCGATCTCTTTCTCGATAATTGGCGCCGTTACGTGGCGGGCGAACCGCTGCGCAACCTCGTCGACAAGAAGGCAGGTTACTGATTCATGGAACGCATCATCAAAGCCGCTGTCGATCGCGGCGCGTCGGATGTGCACATCAAGGCGGGTGACGTCTTTCGCGCCCGCATCCATGGCAAGCTGGTGCCGCTCACGAAGCAGGCGCTGACGCCCGATCAGACACGCACCATCGCCCTGCACCTCATGACCAACGAGGACGACAAGGCGCGCATCGACAAACTCATGGACTATGACTGCTCGTGGGCCTCGCCAGGCATCGGACGATTTCGCGTCAACATCCTGAAGCAGCGCTCGAGCTTCATGGTGGTGATGCGGGTCATTCCCTTCGAGGTGCCGACGTTCGAGAAGCTCCGTCTGCCGCCGGCCCTCGCGCGCGTGGCCGAAGCGGAGCGCGGCATGGTGCTCGTCACGGGTGTGACCGGATCGGGCAAGTCGAGCACGATGGCGGCGATGGTGAACTACATCAACCAGCACGAGAACCGCCACATTCTCACCCTCGAGAACCCGATCGAGTTTCTGCACACCGACATCCAGAGCGCGATCACTCAGCGCGAGATCGGACAGGACACGACGGATTTCAAGATGGGTCTGCGCCAGGCGCTGCGTCAGGATCCCGACGTCGTGATGATCGGTGAGATGCGTGACGCCGAGACGATCGACACCGCGATAAAGGCAGCCGAGACCGGTCATCTGCTCATCTCCACGCTGCACACGCCGGATGCGCAGAGCACGATTCTGCGCATCATGGCGATGTTCCCGCCCGAGGAGCAGGACGTCGTGCGCATTCGTCTCAGCGAGACGCTCACATCGGTGGTGTCGCAGCGTCTGCTGCCGCGTGCCGATGGCAACGGGCGCGCCGTGGCCGCGGAGATTCTCATCGTCACGCCGGCCGTGCGCGACATGATCGCCGACGGCAAGCGCATCGGAGAGATTCGCGACTACATCGCAGATGGCCGCGACCAGTACGGCATGCAGACGTTCGATCAGCATCTCGCCGACCTGGTGCAGAGCGGAGAGGTCACCTTCGACACCGCCATGGCCGCGACGACGAACCCTTCAGACTTCGAGCTCAAGATGCGGATGTTCCGGCGTGTGTCGACGACCGTCACGGCGGCGCAGGTCGCGGCGGCGGAAAAGACGCCTGCGCCAGCGTCACCCGATTCGCTGCCAACGGGAATGGACGGCATCACGTCCGGCGGCTTCGACTTCGTGAATCAATGATTGCACTCCGCGGAATTCTCGCGCCGGCTGTCACGCCGTTCGGCGAGAATGGCGACGTCGACCTCGATGCCTTCGCGCAAAACGTTCGTGCGCATCTCGATGCGGGGGTGTGCGGCATCGTCGTCACCGGCTCCACTGGCGAAGCCGCACTGCTCGACGACGCGGAGCGCAACGCGCTCGTCGAGCGCGCGCGCCGGGAGATCGGGGGTGACCGCACGCTTCTGGTCGGGACGGGCTCCGAGTCCACGCGCGCCACGGTCGCGCGCACACGATGGGCGGCCGAACGCGGCGCGGACGGCGTGCTCGTCGTCGCACCGCACTACTACGGCGACGCGATGACGCCCGACGCGCTCCTCGCGCACTATCGGCGAATCGCGGACGAGAGCCCGATACCGGTACTGCTCTACACAATTCCAAAGTACATGCACTTCGCGCTGCCGCCCGAGGCCGTCGCGACACTCGCAGGGCACGAGAACATCGTCGGCATGAAAGACAGCTCCGGCGACGCGACGCTCTTCGCGCGCTATCTCGAATCGCAGAGCGAGCAGTTCCGCGTCCTCACGGGAAGCGGCGTTCTCTTCGGGGAAGCACTGCGCATGGGCGCATACGGCGGGATTATCGCCGTCAGTCTCTTCGCGCCCGAGCTCTCGCTCGACGTGTGGCGCGCTCGCGAACGCGGCGATGCCGAGGCGGCCGTGCGCGCACAGGAGGTGCTGACGCCGCTCGCCGGGAAGATCGTCGGGGGGATGGGCGTCGCCGGAGTGAAGGCGGCGCTGGACCGCGTTGGCCTCGCGGGCGGCGCGCCGAGGCCGCCGCTGCGACCGCTCGGACCCCCGGCGCGTGCGCTGCTCGAGGAGCTGCTTCGCGCGGCGGGGCTGGCGCAATGAACGTGCTGCTGCTCGCTGCGGTGCTCGCGCTCGGCCTCGTCATGATTCCCTTCGGCATGCCCGGCACGTGGATACTCGCCGGCGCCGCGCTGGGCTATTCGCTGCTCGTCCCGAACTCGATCGGCCTGTTCACAGTGGTGCTTGTCACCATCCTCGCCATCATCGGCGAGGTGATCGAGTGGACGCTCACCGCGACGTACACGCGCAAGTACGGCGGATCACGCCGCGCGAGCTGGGGCGCGGTGATCGGCGCAATGGTGGGCGCCATCCTCGGTGTGCCGGTTCCGATCGTCGGTTCGGTGATCGGCGCGTTCGTCGGTGCATTCGTCGGCGCGTTCGTGTTCGAGGTGTCTGGCGGGAGTGGTGGCGGGACAGCGACGCGCGTGGCCACGGGGGCGTTGATCGGGCGCGTGCTAGCGTCGGCGGTGAAGGTCGGGATCGGGGTTGGGATGGCGGCGTGGATTCTGTTCGCGGCCATGACGTAGGTGACCCGCGGCGACCGGTGTCATATACTTGAGCAAGCGCGCGGCACCGCGCTTTCAATCACCGGGAGTCGCTCATGCGCCGCCGTCCAGCCTATCTCGCCATCGCCTTCGGTTTGATCGGTTGCTTCCACGCCGCCATCGAAACGGGAGCCGCGCCCACCGATAAGGTGGTGACGCAGAACTGGGCACATGGGTTCCTCTTCGGTCTCGTGGCGCCAGACGTGATGTCAACGGCGGCCCGCTGCCCGAATGGAGTCTCGAAAGTCGAAACGGAGCATTCGTTTCAGAACGTACTGGCGACCGTGGCGACCCTGGGTCTTTACACACCGATCACGATCGCGGCGACGTGCAGTGTGGGGCCAGTCAAGGTTCCGACGGAGGCGGAAGACTCCGCTCGTCAGAATCGCAATCGGGGTCAAGGGGGACGCGTCGGCCGTCGGCCGGGCATGGGTGGACGCGGGGGACGGAGACCGCCAGAAAATTGACTTCGCCTCGTCGCCCGATAGATTTGAACAACGCCCCGCGCACCAGCGGGGCGTTTTTTGTTGACCGTCGCCAAACCGCTCGGGAGCACCATGTTCGGTCCGGAATCGCACGTCGTCGTCGTGGTGGGAGCGCAGTGGGGTGACGAGGGGAAGGGGAAGCTCGTCGACGTGCTCGCCGAGCGTGCCGACTGGGTCGTGCGCTATCAGGGCGGGGCCAATGCCGGGCACACTGTCGATCTCGGGGATCGCAGCTTCGTCCTGCATCAGATCCCGAGCGGGATTCTCCATCCGGGCGTACGCTGTGCGATCGGCAACGGCGTCGTGCTCGACCCCGACACCTTGTTCGAGGAGATCGATGGGCTTGTCAAAGCCGGCATCGACGTCGAGGGACGACTGTACGTGAGCGAGCGCGCTCATCTCGTTCTGCCGTATCACAAGCTGGTAGACGGCGAGAGCGCGTCGAGCAAGGCCATCGGCACGACGGGCCGCGGCATCGGACCCGCGTATGAGGACAAGATCGCGCGCCGCGGCGTGCGCGTCCTCGACCTTCGCCATCCGGAGCGCCTGCGTGAAGTCGTCGCGAAGGGTGCGGAGAACGCGCAGCGGCGTCTCGTCGCCTACGACTCCGAGACGACGATCGACGTCGACGCCGTCGTCGCGCAGCTCGAGCGGCTCGCGCTGCGCCTGCTGCCACTCGCGGAAGACGTCGGGCTCATGGTGCATCGCGCGGTGAAGGCGAAGGCCGCCGTGCTGCTCGAGGGCGCGCAGGGCTCGCTGCTCGACATCGATCACGGCACCTACCCGTACGTCACGTCGAGCAATACGACGGCGGGCGGCGCATCCGTCGGCGTGGGCATCGGGCCGAGTGCGATCGACCGGGTGCTCGGCGTGGTGAAGGCGTACACGACGCGCGTCGGCAACGGGCCGCTGCCCACGGAGTTCGCCGAGCCGCTGCAGAGCGAAGTGCGCAAGCTCGGCAACGAGTTCGGTGCGACGACGGGGCGCGCGCGCCGCTGTGGATGGTTCGACGCGATCGTGGTGAAGTACGCCACGCGCGTGAACGGGCTCAGCGACCTGGCCGTGACGAAGCTCGACGTGCTCGACACGCTGCCTGAGCTAAAGATCTGCACGGGCTATGAGGTGGATGGCGAGATGCACGAGGAGTTTCCGAGCGATCTCCTCGCGCTCGAGAAGGTGATTCCGCGCTACGAGACGTTCGCGGGGTGGAGGCGGTCGACCGCCGATGCGCGCGCGCTGGGCGATCTGCCGAGCCAGGCGAGGGCCTATCTCGATCGGATGGAGATGCTTTGCGAGGCACCCATTACGTATGTGAGCGTGGGGACTCGGCGGGATCAGATCATTGGGTTGCAAGAGCAGTTCTGAGTTGAACGGCTTGGCACTGCTCCAACATCCAGCGGATCACTCCGTGTGCATCCAAGCGCCCCAATGGCCCACCAGGCTGCATACGGCATCCGCGCACCGCTCCTTTACTCTTCTGATCTGGTGCAGGGACGAATCTTGATTGCCTTGATGGCGTACATGGATAGACAATCACTCCGGCTCAATCAAACAAAATGTCAGTCCCTGCTCTCAGGCATAGGTTGCGAGTAAAGGATGGATGCCAGCGTGGTCGAACACGCATGGCGGGGCATTGGGAGGTTTGGATGCTGAGGATCGATCCGCTGGATGTGGGAGCAGTGCCCAAGCAGTTGACTCACAACTCCCCAAGAACCGTCGAGAATGCTTGACCTCCTGATCGTCGGCGCCGGACCGTGCGGCCTCGCGGCGGCGATATCGGCGCAGCGGGCTGGACTCTCGGCGCGCGTGCTCGACGCCGGCACCGTCGTGAGCACGATCACGCAGTATCCCTACTACGTGAACTTCTTCTCCACGGCAGAGAAGCTGTCGCTTGGCGGCATCCCGTTCGTCGTCGCAACCGACAAGCCCTCGCGTCGCGACGGGCTCGCCTACTATCGCGCGATCGTTCGGCACTTCGGTCTCGACATTCGGCAGTACGAGCGCGTCGTGAGCCTCGACCGATCGGACGACGCGTGGACGGTGCATTCCGTGACGAGCGAAGGCGCCGAACAACTCACGCGCGCGAAGTCCGTGGTGATCGCGACCGGATACTTCGGCTCGCCAAACTACCTCAGGGTGCCGGGCGAAGACCTGCCGCATGTGCGGCATGTCTATCGCGAAGGGCACGATGCGTTCGATCAGGATGTCGTCGTCGTCGGCGGAGGGAACTCAGCGGCCGAGGCGGCGCTGGACCTGTGGCGCGCTGGAGCGCGCGTCACGCTGGTGCACTTCGGGCCGGATTTCGACAAGCGCATCAAGCCCTGGGTGCTGCCGGATTTCCAGAACCGCGCGAAAGAAGGCGCGATCGCCACGCGGTGGAACAGCCGCGTGGTGAGCATCGGGCCGGGCGTCGCCGTGGTGCACACCCCCGCCGGCGAGGAACACATTGCGGCGCGGTTCGTCTACGTGATGACCGGATTTGCGCCGAACACGCAACTGCTGCGTGATGCGGGCGTGCCGATCGATCCGGTGACGGGTATTCCGGCGCATGATCCCGACACGCTCGAGACCGACATCGCGGGACTCTTCATTGCCGGGGTCGTCGTCGCGGGGTTCGACGCGAACACGGTGTTCATCGAGAACGGTCGCTTTCATGGGGACAAGATCGTGGCCCGCCTGCTTGGAAAGCCGACGCCACCGCCGCCGCGTCTTAGCGCGGAGCTCGACACCTGAGTAACTTTTCAGGTTCGGAGCGCCGTGCAGGTGGCGCGCGGCACCGCACCCAGCGGCGCCGACTTCATCCCGACGAGATCAACGCACGATGCCCGCCAGCACTCAACCCGATGTGATGGACAAGCTCGTGTCGCTGTGCAAGCGGCGCGGCTTCATCTTCCAGAGCTCCGAGATCTATGGGGGCACCGGTTCCGTTTGGGACTACGGTCCGCTCGGCGTGGAGCTGAAGAAGAATCTCAAGGACCAGTGGTGGAAGGCCATGGTCCGCATGCGGGACGACGTGGCAGGGCTCGACGCGGCGATCCTGATGCATCCGCGCGTGTGGGAAGCCAGTGGTCACGTCGCCGGCTTCACCGATCCACTCGTGGACTGCAAGACATGCAAGAGCCGCTTTCGCGCCGACAAGCTCGAGGATGCGCGCTGCCCGCAGAAGCCGAGCAAGCGTCCGGGCGAGGCGGAGCAGTGCCAGCTCACCGAGCCGCGCATGTTCAATCTGATGTTCAAGACGTTCATGGGTCCGCTCGAAGAGAGTGCGTCGACCGTGTATCTGCGCCCCGAGACGGCGCAGGGCATCTTCGTGAACTTCCTGAACGTGCAGCAGAGCACGCGACAGAAGGTGCCATTCGGCATCGCGCAGATCGGCAAGGCGTTCCGCAACGAGATCACGCCAGGAAACTTCATCTTCCGCACGCGCGAGTTCGAGCAGATGGAGATGCAGTTCTTCGTCGAGCCTGGCGAGGACATGAAGTGGTTCGAGTACTGGAAGGCCGAACGCATGGCCTGGCACCAGTCGCTGGGTCTCGCGCCGGAGCGGCTCAACTACCACCAGCACACGGGCGCCGAGTTGGCGCACTATGCGCGCGCCGCGTTCGACATCGAGTTCGACTTCGGCGGCACGCTCGGATTCCAGGAGATCGAAGGCATCCACAACCGTGGTGACTTCGATCTCTCGCGGCATCAGGAGTTCTCCGGCAAGAAATTGGAGTACTTCGACCAGCCGAACAACAAGCGCTATCTGCCGTGCGTGATCGAGACGTCGGTGGGTGCCGACCGCTCGACGCTCGCCGCCCTCGTGAACGCCTATCGCGAAGAGACGGTGGACGGCGAGGACGAAGGACGCACCGTGTTGCGGCTGCATTCGTCGCTCGCGCCCATCAAGGCGGCGGTGTTCGCGCTGACGAAGAAGGAGGGCATGCCGGACATGGCGCACAGGATCGCGCGCGAGCTGCGCCCACATTTCTCGGTGGATTACGACGAGACGGGAAGCATCGGCAAGCGCTACCGCCGACAGGACGAAGTCGGGACGCCCTTCTGCGTCACGGTGGACACGGATTCCGTGAAGGACGGCACGGTGACGGTGCGCGACCGCGACACCCTGAAGCAGGATCGCATCTCTGCCGACGCGCTCCTGGGGTATTTGAAGGAGCGTCTTCCCGGATGACCGAGCCAATGTCCATCGAGCGACTGCGCCGAGAGGGCGAAGCGTTCACGCAGGAGCTGTCGCTCGAGTTCTACCAGTCGCTCAGCGGGCTGAAGCCCGAAGCACAGATACAGCAGTTGTACCAGAAGTACCGCGCCATCTTCAGCGATGAGTCGCTCGAGGTGGCGCGCGAGATGTTCGCCGGCAGCGCGGAAGGGAGTGACGACCGGCGGTCGGCGCGGATTCTGCTCGATTGGCAGGTCGAGTCGCGGAGCAGCCGTCAGCTCGCGCCGCTCGACGAGCGCGAGATCGCGTGGGAGGGCGAGACGATCGTCCGGCTACCGGATGGCCGGGAGATTCCGTATCAGCGGACGGGGATTGAGATCGCGAACAGCACCGATCGCAACGAACGAGCAATGATCGAGTCGGCGCGCGTCGCCATCGTGCAGCGCGAGCTCGCACCGCTGAAAAAGGAGCGCTTCCAGCGTGAGCGCGACATCACCGAGTCGATCGGGCTCGCGAACGGCTACAACGCAACCTGGGAGCTGTTGAGCGGCATCTCGCTCGGCACCCTGCGCGAGGAATGCGCGGCCTTTCTGCGCGACACCCAGCCGATGTGGGACGACGTCGCTGCCGCCGTCGTGAGGCGCGTCCTCGGCATGGAGCTTCGCGAGACGAGCCGTGCCGACGCGCTCGCGCTCTTCCGTGCCCGCGAGTTCGACGAGTTCTTTCCCGCACGCGAGATGGAGTCGACGATTCGCCGTCAGGTCGGCGAGATGGGAATCGATCCGGCGGCGGGAGGGCGCATCGTGTTCGACACGGGCGAGCGAGAGGGAAAACGCTCGCGTGCGTTCTGCTCGCCGGTGAAGGTGCCGGACGAGGTGTACCTCGTGCTCAGACCGCATGGCGGCCAGACGGACTGGAACACCTTTCTCCACGAGTACGGGCACGCGCTGCACTTCGCCTACATGCGCCCCGACCACCCGATGGAATTCCGGTTCATGGGGGACAACTCGGTGACGGAGGGCTACGCAATGCTCTTCGATCACCTCATGCAGGACAGCGGCTGGCTGCAGCGCTACACGGGACTCGAGAGGAAGACGACCCCGGCATTTCTGCGCAGCGCCGGGTTCGAGGAGCTGCACTTCCTGCGTCGCTATTGCGCGAAGTTCATGTACGAGACGCAGCTCTACGGCGGCGATCCGTCGTGGGACGCGCTGCCGGATCTCTATGTGGAGCTGCTCACGAAGGCGACGAGCTTTCAGTATTCGCGCGCCGATGCATTCGTCGACGTGGATCCACGCTTCTACTCGGCGCGCTATCTCCGTGCCTGGCAATTTCAGGCGCTGCTCACGGAGACGCTCGTCGAGCGGTACGATGCGGACTGGTGGCGCAATCCGCGCTGCGGGCCATGGATGGTCGAGTGGCTGTTCGGTGAAGCGCAGCGCGAGCTGGCGCACGAGCAGGCGTTGCGGGTGTCGGGGAAGACGCTGAGCTTCGCGCCACTCGTGCGCAGCATCGAGCGGATGCTGGGGTAGGACCGACCTGCCGCGCGGCGCGAAGCTAAGGTCTGCGCGCCCCTTCCATCGTCACGCCGCCTTGCATCAGACGCGCCTTCACCGCCGCGCCGTTCTCGAACACGACAGTGAGCCGCAACGACGCATCGAACTCCGCGCCGAAGGAATCGCTGCCGAGATAGACGAGCCGAATCGTGCCCTGCCCGGGCGCCTCTCCCTTCGCGGCCAGTCCGTCCGCATCGCCGAAAACACGCAACGGCAGCACGCGTCCGCTTGGCAGGACGATGTCGTACATGCCCTGATACTTCGCGCGGTCGGCGGCCGCGAGAAACACCGATTGCGGAAGCTTCGTCTTCGTGCGCAGCGGCAGGCCGATCACGGTAGAGGCGAGATTGCGCGCGAGGAATTCCGGATTCGAGCCGAGCGTGTTGGTGAACACGACGACGCGCAGCGAATCATCCGGAAGCCAGAGCTGCTCCGCGCTGAAGCCGTGCACGTCGCCGCCGTGATGGATCATCGTGCGCGTGCCGAGCCGCGCCGGCATCAGACCGTATCCGTAGTTGGTCAGGCCACCAGTGCTGAGCGTGTCGGAGGTGGACATGCGAGCATACGTCGCCGCGGGAACCACCTGGCCAGTGGTGAGCGCCGTCTGCCAGCGAAGGAAATCGGGCACTGACATGCAGAGCGCGCCCGCGGCCCAGGGCTGGGTCATGCTGAGATATTTCGTCGGCTCGATCCTGCCGGCGTTCAGATCATAGCCGGAGGCGTACGCCTTGTCGGTGGGGCGCGACGGACAGTACGTCGCACTTCGCATGCTGAACGGTACGAAGAAGGTGCGGCGGATGTACTCGGCGTACGGCACGCCGGTCGTGCGCTCCAGCACCATGCCGAGGAGCATGTAGCCGGTGTTGTTGTATCGCCACTGCGTGCCAGGCGCGAAATCGAACGTGTCCTTCGCGACGAAATCGACAATCGCGGCCGGCTTGAGGTCCTCCTTCCAGTGCCGTGGCCATTCGCCGCTCGTTGTGTAGGAATGAATCCCCGACGTGTGATTGAGCAGTTGCCGGAGTGTGACGTTGCGCCACTGGGGATACTGCGGCAGCAGCTTGCCGAGCGAGTCCGCCAGACTCAGCGTGCCGGCGTCCACGAGCCGAAGTATCGCCGCAGAGGTGAACTGCTTCGTGATCGAGCCGATGTGATAGATGGTGCCCGTCTCGGCGGGGAGATGCCGATCGCGATCGCGCTCGCCGACGCCGGTGAGGAGGAGTGTGTCCGACCCTCGGACGACAGCCACCGTCGCCCCGATGGCTGGCGCCTCCTTGAGAAAGTCGCGCGCGAGCGAATCGAGTCGCGCTACGAGTTCGGCACGAGTTGTCGCGGGCGCTGTTGTGGGTTGCTGCGCGCCGAGTGCGACGGCGAACAGGCTGGCGGCGAATGAGAAATGAAGAGGACGCAATTGGTGTTGAGTCCAAAAACAAGGAAAAGCGTGGGAAACGGATCTTACGAATGAAACGGAAACGGC
>Ga0208587_1000170_pt1 | contig 34936 bp, 26 predicted proteins | sample NGESurdeep092012_7_FD_184472 | JGI IMG/M metagenome (GOLD analysis project Ga0208587, IMG submission 184472) | Arctic peat soil microbial communities from Barrow, Alaska - NGEE Surface sample 210 deep-092012 (SPAdes) | ecosystem: Environmental > Terrestrial > Soil > Wetlands > Peat ...
GGGGAAGACTGGAGGCAATATGCTGGTACTGCGCTTCGGTGATCTCCATGCATCGCAGCATATCACAGAATTACGAATTAGTGTTAACAGGCCCTAGTATCCCCCCATGCTGACGACCGAGGGTCCAGCCTTTCGATTGGCTACCGCACTGGCGATCGGCCTCTTGATGGGCGCGGAACGCGAACGCCGAAAGGGCGAAGGTCCGGGGCGTTCGCCTGCGGGCATCCGGACCTTCGCTGTAGCAGCGCTGCTGGGTGGCGTCAGCTATAGGCTGGGCGGCGAAGTGCTGCTTGCCGTGACGACCCTGGCGCTCGCCGGTTTTTGCGCCGTGGCCTACTGGCGGGGCCACGACAAAGACCCGGGACTCACCTCGGAAATCGCGCTGTTGCTGGCCGCCCTGCTGGGCGGACTGGCCCAGCGAGAGATTACGATTGCCTCCGGCATCGCCGTGGTGGTGACCATCCTGCTCGCGGCGCGCACACCCCTGCACCACTTTGTTCGCGCCGTACTCAGTGAGCAGGAGCTGACCGACGCGCTCATCTTTGTGGCCGCGGTCCTGGTGGTGTTGCCCCTGACGCCAAACCGCTACCTCGGGCCTTTCGGCGCGATCAATCCGCGCACCATCTGGAAGATCGTGATCCTGATGATCTCGATCAGCGCGGGTGGTTACATCGCAGTCCGGCTGGTGGGCGCTCGTTTCGGGCTTCCGGGGGCTGGCTTTGCGTCGGGCTTTGTTTCCAGCACGGCGACCATCGGTGCGATGGGTGAGCGGGCGGCGCATGAACCTGCGCTGGTGCGTCCAGCCGTGGCCGGCGCGGTGCTCTCCAATGTCGCTACAGTAATCGGGATGGCCCTGGTGCTAGCAGCGACCAGCCCGCCTGTCCTCAGCTTGCTGCGTGTTCCGCTTATCGCGGCTGGCATAGCGGCCATCGCCTATGGCGCGTTACTGACACTCCTGAGCGTTCGGCATCCGATCCCTCAGCGCTCCTATCCGGGACGAGCGTTCAGCCTCAAGACCGCGCTGGGTCTGGGCGGCACGATCACGGTGCTGCTCTTGCTGTCGGCCGCACTTAATGCGTGGTTTGGGGGAAAGGGAGTGCTGGCGGCAGCCGCCATCGCCGGTTTTGCCGATACCCACTCGGCTGCGGTTTCTGTTGCGTCTCTGGTGGCGGCAAACAAGATGGCGGCACGGGAGGCTGTGGTCCCAATTCTGGCGGGACTCACCACCAACACTATAAGTAAGGTTGTGTTTGCCAGTGTGGCTGGCGGGCGGCGCTTTGCGGCGCAGGTAATTCCGGGGCTGGTGCTGATGATTATGGCCATCTGGATAGGGCTGGCATTCCTGTTGGTTCGCTGAGCTGCCAAACCGGTTCCGTTTTTGCTAGCCGGATTGGTACCGCTGATGTGGACGACCGTATCGTATTTTGTGATTTCTAACCGACTGAAATTAGATGGGTTACTGGTGGTACTTTAGGGCCGGGAACCTGGCTTCCCGAACCAGATTCCAGTGCCTTACTGAAACTTATGGAAAATTGAGGTTTGTAATTGATTGATATTGAAGCTGTTGCTTGCCTCTGGTTGAAGGCAATTGAAGTGCGCGGTTCCTTGTGGCTTTGAAAATGTACCGCACAGAACCTGGAACGGCCCCGACGCCTGCCTGACGTTTCCGACGAACGGGCAGTGATGCAACTAATGTTGATTTATATCCACTAATATGCAAATATAGCAACATAGAAATATGCCTGAGTTATCAGAATTCACAGCCGAGTTTTTCAAGGCCTTGGCGCATCCGATGCGGGTCAGAATACTAGACACTCTGCGCTTCGGGGAAGTCGGCGTAAACGATCTCAGTATTCGTCTTAAAGTTGAGCAAAGTACGCTTTCTCAACAACTTGCGGTCTTGCGAAAGAGCAGCATCGTAGTCGGCCGCAAGGAAGGCCAAAACGTCTACTACTCTGTGCCAGACCAAGCAGTCTTTCGCCTGCTCGACGACGCCCGGCAGGTCTTCAACAACCACCTGGTAGATATAAGGGACCTGCTTTCTCAACTCGGTCCAGCGGAGCCAAAGTGAGCGGCACATTCGACGTTGGGGACCACGCTATGTCCCCGCGTTTCGAATTCCCCGTTGCCCTGTGCCGATCTAGTCGTCAGGCGGACGGACAGACGCCCCAATGACGCAAATGGCCTTCAATTCCTTCCTTGTGGTAATGCTCGCGGTCCCAGTCGTGACTCTGATATCCCGCCAGTGGACGAAGGCGCGCGCCCTCCCTGCTGTACTGCTTATGGGATCGTTAGGGGTTGGGACCGCAGTTGCAGCGGCGGGGTTCTGGCGTGGACAAAGGTTCACGGTTGATGTTGCCCAAGTGGCATCGTTCTCTTTCGCACTTAGCGTGGACCGGCTCAGCGCGTTCTTTCTGTTGCTTATTTGCTCCGTCTCACTGCCCGTCATCTTGTTTTCGAGCTCCTACATCCCGCGCCACTATGCCGGAGCGCGCCGGCATTGGCTGTGGGTGCTCTTGCCTCTGTTCCTGCTGTCGATGGTTCTGGTGGTAACCGCTTCCACGCCGTTTGCGTTTCTGTTCGGATGGGAACTGATGACCCTGTTCTCCGCCGGCCTCATCCTGATTGACGGCGACTCAGAACAGCGGCGCCACAACATTTTTATCTATCTCCTCATGATGCATGCCGGCGCGGCAGCGGTAATCGGCGCTTTCCTGTTATTCCTGCCGCACGCCAGCAACTTCGCACAGATGCGGGCTAGCGCAACCTTGATGCCGCCACCTCTGCGCACGGCGGTCTTCTTGCTGGCGTTTGCAGGTTTCGGAACGAAGGCCGGAATTGTTCCGCTGCATTTGTGGCTGCCAAGAGCGCATCCGATTGCGCCCAGTCCAGTGTCCGCCTTGATGTCAGGCGTCATGCTCAAAACTGCGGTTTACGGTCTTGTCCGCTTCGCTTTCAATTTTCTCGGCGGTGGCCCCAGCTGGTGGGGATATCTGGTGCTATTGGCAGGCGGCGTGTCCGGCCTGCTGGGTGTGCTGTACGCGATCGGCGAACATGATCTGAAACGCTTGCTCGCCTACCACAGCGTCGAGAATATTGGCATCATCTATCTCGGCCTGGGGGCGGCGCTCGTGTTTACGGCCAACCATGCCCCGGTCTGGGCAGCGCTCGCTCTCACCGCAGCCCTGCTCCACTGCTTGAACCACGCGATTTTCAAGAGCCTCCTGTTTCTCGGGGCCGGCGCAATTTCTGATGCGGCCCACACGCTCGACCTGGAAGAACTCGGTGGCTTGCAGAAACGGATGCCTCTGACCGGCACCATGTTCCTGATTGCCTGTTGTTCCATTGTTGGGTTGCCGTTGTTCAACGGTTTCGTGAGCGAATGGCTCACCTTCCGCAGCTTTCTGGCGGCTTCAGAAATGACAAATCTCTCCGCAGCCATCGTTCTGCCCTTGGCGGCGGGCGTACTGGCGCTGATCGGCGGATTGGCAGCCGCGTGTTTTGCCAAGGTATACGGGGTTGCCTTCCTGGGGCGTCCCCGGAGTCGCGAGGCGGGAAGTGCGAATGAAGTTTCTCTGCCCATGCAGGCCGGCATGGGAGCGCTGGCGACAGCGTGCGTCGTGATCGGGATTTTCCCCGGCTTGGTGTTGCGCAGCTTGGGTACACTAACCGAGGAACTTCTTCCCGGCGCTCTGTTGCCGCCAGCGGCAACATCACTCTCCAGCGTGCTTCCCTGGATCGCGCTGTTCGTTCTGGTGCTGGTAGCCGGCATTGCCGCATTCAAGCGAGCGAAAAGTCTGACGGCGACTTGGGCCTGCGGACTTCCCGGCCTGGACGACCGGATGCAGTACACCTCCACCGCCTTCTCCAAGCCGCTGCGAAAAGTATTCTCCCAGGTGTATAAGGCGGACCGAACCCTCGAAGTGGTTCCCGGCGACCCGCCATATTTTCCGGCATCGATCTCGTACCGCTCGGTTCGCACTACCTCTTTTGAAAAGTTTTTATATCGGCCCAGCGTGGACGCCATCGTCACGGTGGCGCTCCGTTTGAGACAGCTCCAGACCGGCAATATTCAGATCTACCTGCTCTATATCTTCGCCGCCCTGATCGCATTGCTGATGTTCATGAGGTGGGCATGACCCTCGCGATGAATGCGGTCCAGGTATTGCTGTTGGTTTTGCTGGCGCCGCTGGTGCACGGCGTGATTTCCCGGCTCAAAGCCAGAATCCAGAATCGGCGCGGCGCCAGCGTGTGGAGGCCGTACGCCGATCTGTTAAAGCTTTTTCGCAAGGAGGACCTTGTCCCGGCTTCGGCTTCCTTTGTTTTTCGCCTGGCTCCCATCGTCCTGTTTGCGGCAACCCTGGTGGTCGCGGCATTTGTTCCGCTGCTGTACGGCTCGGCGCTCCTGGGCGCGACCGGCGATTTCGTGCTTCTGGTTTACCTGCTGGCGCTGGCGCGCTTCTTCCTGATGCTGGGAGCGATGGATGGCGGGAGTTCCTTCGGAGGCATGGGAGCCAGCCGGGAAGCGCTGGTTTCGACTTTGGCCGAAGCTCCATTCCTGCTGGCGTTAATGTCGGTGGCCATCGTGGCGCGCACCGCCAGTATTGCTGGAATGGTGCAGTGGACCATGGGGCAAAACTTCTTTCAGTTCTCAGCGGTTCACGCCCTGGCGTTTGTGGCCTTGGTCCTGGTGGCCATCGCAGAAACGGGGCGCATCCCGGTAGACAATCCCACGACACACCTGGAACTGACCATGATTCACGAGGCGATGGTGTTGGAGTACTCGGGACCGAGCCTCGCTCTGATCGAATGGGCAAGCGCGATCAAGCTCACCGTGGTTATGACGTTGCTGATCGCGCTGTTTGTCCCTTGGGGAATGGCGAGCAGCCTTTCGGCGGTGGCAATCGCAATCGCGTCGATCGTGCTGCTGCTGAAAATGGCCGCACTGGTATTGGCACTCGCGGTTGTTGAAAGCAGCGTGGCGAAATTGCGGATGTATCTGGTTCCCGATTTTCTTGGCGTAGCGTCGGCGCTGGCGATCCTCGCTGTGGTTTTTACCGCGCTGATGAGGTGAACGATGGGTATGGGTTTATTTGAGACGGCTGCGGCCAAGGCCCTAGCGTCGTCCGGGGTGTTCCTGTTCATGACCGTGCTGTTGATCGCGGCAGCCAAGCGGATTTCCACCTGCATCGCATTGTTCAGCGTGCAATCGCTGATCATCACCGCGCAGATCATCGCCGTGTCCCGTATGCACCACTCGGCGGAAGGCTTCGTGATCGCAGGCCTGGTGTTAACCGTCAAGGTGGTTGCGATTCCGTACGTGCTGTACCGCATCGTCGAAGAACTGAAAGTGCCGCGCGACGTTTTGTCCTCAACCTCGTCTTCCCAGTCGGTGTTCATTGCCGCCGGACTCATTCTCCTCTCCTTCTTTGCGGTGCGGCCCTATGCTGCCGTTCTGGGCGGTGACCAGGCCATGCTCGCGGCCGCAGTCGCGCTGGTGCTGACCGGCGGTTTGCTGATGGTTAGCCGCAAGAAGGCATTGATGCAGGTGATCGGTCTGCTCGTATTGGACAATGGCATCTTCCTGGCTGCTCTGACCACCACCTTCGGCATGCCGCTGGTGATCGAGATCGGAATTGTGTTCGATCTATTGATGGGAGTTTTCTTGATGGGATTGTTTGTCTTTCGCATCCGCGACACCTTCGACCATCTCGACGTTTCCAAGCTGCGGCGGTTACGAGGCTGATGCATGGTCCTCCTTCTTCCATTGTTCATACCGCTGGCCGGTGCGCTCTTGGTGTTCCTGTGCCGAAATCCCCGCGTGGTGGTGCGCGTCGCGCTCACCACCGGCGCTTTGGAGCTGGTCGCCATAGGTATTACGGTGTACAGCATTCATTCCCAGGGCGTGCTGCAGGCAGGGCGCTATCTGCGTGCCGACGGCCTCACATCGTTCTTCCTCATCAGTCTGGGCCTGATCTCCGCCCTGGTGCTCGTCTATTCGTCGGGATACCTCCGCCATGTTCCGGAAGGAAGGTTCTCTTCTCTCCGCTGGTTTTATGGGCTGGTGTTCTTGTTCCTGTTCACCATGGTGGCGGTGTACCTCTCGGCCAATCTCGGAATGATGTGGATTTTTGTTGAGGCCACAACCCTCGCATCCGCCTTGCTGGTGGGCTTCTACAACACCAAGGGCGCGGTCGAGGCCGGCTGGAAGTATCTGATCGTGTGCACGGTGGGCATCGCCTTCGCGCTGTTCGGTACGATCGCCCTCTACCTGGCGGCGGTGAAGGGCGGAGTCAGCCCCCAGTCTGCGCTGGATTGGGGCACCCTGATGGCCGCCGCTCCGGGTCTGGTGGGAGGACGCGAACTGCTGAAACTGGCGTTTGTTTTTGTGGCGGTTGGATACGGAACCAAAGTTGGCTTTGTGCCCATGCATAGCTGGCTGCCCGATGCCCACGCCGAAGCCCCCTCACCCATCAGCGCCCTCTTGTCCGCGGTCCTCCTGAATTGCGCGATGTACGCGCTGCTGCGTTTTGACGCGATCACCTCGCGGGCCATCGGCAGTGGCTTCAGTCATACTCTGCTGCTGATCTTCGGCGGCGTTTCCCTCGCCGTGGCGAGCCTGCTGATGATTGTGCAGCGCGATCTGAAACGCCTGCTCGCCTACAGCAGCATTGAGCACATGGGCATTGTGGCGATCGGCATCGGTCTGGGCGGTGCACTGGGACTCTTTGGCGCTTTACTGCACACCTTCAATCACTCGATCGCCAAAACATTCCTGTTCTTCACCGCGGGCAATGTTCGAGAAAACTTCGGCACCCTCCGCATGGAGCGGATTCGCGGCATGGCCCTTTCACTGCCCTGGACAGGCGGCGCCCTCATCGTGGGAGCCCTCGCCATCACCGGGATGCCGCCCTTTGGGTTGTTTGTCAGTGAACTCGTGATTCTCACCGGAGCTTTTTCCACGGCACACTATTTCATTGCAGTGCTGATGCTGGCAGCGATTTCTGTTGTCTTTGGCGCGCTGCTCCACCATTTCCAGTACATGCTCATGGGCAAGCCGGAGGTTGTTCCCGTGCGGCCGGCTTTGCCGGCTTCCTGGTTCGTCGTCATGGGCGTTTGCGCTCTATGCCTGGTGGTGTTGGGCCTACATATCCCGGCGGCATTTGCTGCCGTCTTGCGTGGAGCGATGGCGGTATTGCAGCCATGACCGTGACCCTTCCCAATAGCGAGGCGGACCGATCACGAGCGCTGGATCTGCTGGGCGCCGCGAACACGCGGCTGGTCTCCATTTTTGGCAGCACCGATGACAACCACGTACGCTACGTTCACTACCTCATCGACGTGAACGGCCGCGAATACCGCATGCTCAGTTCGCCAGTCACCGGATCCATTCCTTCGGCAACGCCGATCGTGCCCGCGGCCGCCTGGTACGAACGCGAACTTCATGACCAGTACGGCATCGAGTGCGAAGGGCACCCTGACCCGCGTCCGCTGTTGTTCCACGAGAATTGGCCGGAAAACGTCCATCCCATGATCGACGATGCTTCGCATGTGCCTTGGGCGGAAGGCCAATACCACTTCCTCAGAGTTCACGGGGACGGGGTTTGCGAAGTGCCGGTCGGTCCCATACACGCCGGCATCATTGAGCCTGGGCATTTCCGCTTTAGTGTAGTCGGGGACACCGTCCTCCATCTCGAACTGCGGCACTTCTATACCCACAAGGGCACGGAGAAGCTCTTCGAGAACACTCCGGTCATGGACGCGGTGATGATTGCCGAATCGGTGTCTGGCGACAACTGCTTCTCCCACGCCGTGGCCTACTGCCAGGCAATTGAAAATGCCTTCGCGATCTCTGTGCCACCGCGGGCGCAGGCCATACGCCTCATCGGACTCGAACTGGAACGCATGCTTGCCCACATTGCCGACGTTGGGGCGCTGTGCGGAGATGTCGGATTTACGGTGCCGGCCGCGTACACCGCGCGCCTTAAGGAAACTCTGCTCCAGGCTTCAACCCGCTTTTTCGGTACGCGCTTCTGGCGCGGAATTGCCGTGCCTGGGGGCGTCACCCGTGACTTGTCCTCTGCGGAAACGGGTGAGTTCGGCAGGATGGTCACGGCCGCCGCCCGCGAATTCGCGCAGATGGCACGCCTCATTCTGCACACTTCGTCCGTTCAGAACCGCTTTGAATCGACGGGGATCCTGACCGCCGAAATCGCCAAGCAGTTGGCGGTTGTTGGGCCGGCGGCGCGCGCCAGCGGAATTGGACTCGACGTCCGTCGCGATCATCCCACCGGGCGCTATCGCGACATCAATGTGGACGTCCCACAGTACACGCACGGAGATGTGCTCGCGCGCGCGCGCATTCGAATCGACGAGACCGCCATCTCTACGCACCTGATCAATGAAACGCTGAGGGAACTTCCGGCAGGATCGGTTCTTGTCCCCGTGCCCCTGTCGGGAAATGCAGAGGCTCTGTCGGCAGTCGAATCGCCACGGGGCGAGCTTCTTTACTGGGTGCGGATACGCGACGGGAAAATCACGCGTTGCCACATCAAATCGCCTTCGTTCCAGAATTGGCCGGCGGTGCCGTTGGCTATGCCCGGCAACATCATTGCGGACTTTCCCCTGATCAACAAGAGCTTCAATCTCTCTTACTCCGGATGTGATCGATGATCGGCGACGCCGTCGAGCGCAGTCTCAGAAGCCCCCGTGTGCTGATTTCGGTCAGCGAACTATTTTCGAACGCCGCCGGAAGCCGCATGCCGGATGTCCAGCCGGACTTGCTTACCGACGAGGTTGCCCGTCGCGTAGTGGCAGCCTGTCCGACGCCGGCTTTGAAAGTTGACGAGGCGGCTGGGCGAAAGTATCTGGTTCTCAACTACGGTGAATGTATTGCTTGCTCCCGCTGCGTCGCGGCGGGGGAGGGGGCGTTCCGGTACACGGAAAGAGTCGCCCGTTGTGGTGTCAGAAGGGAAGCACTGATTCGACGCTGGGACATCCAGAGTCGGGCCGAAGTTGTTCAGGACGAGCCTGCCTTATCTCAGGCAGCAGAGCAGATTCGTGCTCTGGTCGGGCAGGCGCTGAACATCCGGCAAGTTGATGCCGGATCGTGCAACGGCTGCGAGGGAGAAATCGTCGCCCTTACAAATCCCTACTACGACTTGGAGCGATTTGGAATTCACTTCATCGCATCCCCGAAGCATGCAGACATGCTGCTGGTCACCGGCCCAGTAACCCGAAACATGGCAGCAGCGTTGAAAAACGCTTATGATGCTGTGCCTTCTCCGAAGCTGGTCGTTGCGGTTGGGGCGTGTGGTTGCAGCGGCGGAATCTTCGCCGGCGGCCACGCCGTAGTCGGCCCGGTAGACGCGGTAATTCCCGTAGATGGATATATTCCAGGATGCCCTCCAACTCCGAGCATGCTCCTTACAGGAATCTTGCAGGTGCTACGCCCTTTTTCGTCGCCCTGGCGAAGGCGCAAGTCGTAGTAGCCCGCTGTGCGGGGCTGTCGCTCAAGCGGAAGTCTCCATTCCCCACAACCGGTTCCCAGGACAGGATCATCAGAGCTGTGTCGGCCAAGCAGCCCATCGAACAAAACTTCTGGTGCAAAGTCGAAACTATGGCTTACTCGCACCCACTGAGACGGACGGCCAGAGGTCCGCTCTGCCTCGTGACCTTGGCGCTTGTTCACGGATCACGGGCCATCCTGAAGTAACCGGATTGGGGAAGAGTTGGCGACGATACGCCCGGAACAACGTTTTCAAATGTGCGAAATCGCTGCCGGGTATGCTGAACAAGTACGCCCGGCTACTGGCCAAAGCTTTGGTGCGCTGGCGACCGGTAGCGTGGTCGGAATGACACACATGCTCTCCTGGCGACAAAGGCTTACGCGTGATTTTCGACGGAGTAGAGGACTGCCGCATCGGTCTTGCGCGAGTGCACGGGCGTCGCGTGACTGGCAAAGTTCCTGGGCCGGGCTTTGAAGTGGCGCTCGCCGCCCGGCCCAAACGAGGCAGTACTACGGAACGGTCACAATCTTGAGGCCTTGGGTAGGGCAACAATCGACGCCGTAAGGGTAGCTCCCATTCGGCAGCTGGCCTGCGGGTTTCAAGTATGTAGTCGTCCCCGCGGGTGGAACGATGATTGGAGAGTTGTCGGTAAACGGCCATGGATTGCTGCCGTTCTGGGTTACGATGCAGTTTATTTTGAGCGAGTTTGAAAAGTTTACCTGGTCGCCCGGACTTCCGTTCCAGCTTTCGCAAACATCGACGTTGTGGGTAGCCATCGTTTTTTCCTTCTTTCCGCGGTTGGGTTCGCTGCGTTTAGCCAGCGGCGCCCCTTTCGAGTTTTGCGGACTATGTCGCGTGCCAGGGGGTACCATTACTGTACGGATTGTCTCCGCTGGGTCAACTGTTGATAACCCGGATTGTTCTCCAAGTTGTGGAATTCGGGGTTGTCTCGTATCCTGATCGCAGGAAAACCAGCCTGGACCGCTTTCCCCAGCCACTCCACAGCCAGCCCCGTTTCACCGAGGTGATTGTACACGGAGGCTGCATCTTCAAGTATGTTTTTGTCGTGGTGTCCATACTGCAAAGCTAGCTGCAGGTAATGCAACGCAGGTTCCCGCTCTCCCAACACCGAGTAATAATTGGCGATGTTACTTAGCACGTCCGGGTCGTGGGGATTGACTCTCAGCTCTTCACCGGCCAGATCGATAGCCTTGCGGTAGGCGGTCTTCGCTTCTGCCCTGGCACCGGAGTAGTAGCAGGCGAAGCCGAGGTTGCCCCAAATCAGGTACTGGCGTGGATTCAGCTTGGTCGCCGCTTCAAAAGCAGTTGCCGCATCCGAAAAACGGTCCAGTCCGTAATATGCGACCCCCAGGTTGACGTAGCCCGCGTACGAGGGACGTATCGAGATCGATCTCTTCAGTGGCTCGACAGCGTCGGCATATCGGCCCATGCTGACATTAGGTCCCGCCTAGATTGACATAAGCGCTGTATCCTTCAGGCGCCGATGCTATCACCTTCTGGAACATCTGCACCGCTTTGTCGTACTGGTCGCGACGAAGATAGAACGTGCCCAGCGAGTTGTAGCTGTACGGGCTGTTGGGATGAGCTTCGATGGCGCGCTGGTAGGTCTGTTCCGCCTCATTGATCGCACCCTGGTGCTCGTAAGCGAGCGCCAGCCCGACGTAGGCAGACTCGTCACCCGGCTCCAGGTCGAGCGCCCTCTGATACTCGGTGGCCGCTTCGCGGTATTGGCCGGTGCCATCGGCGACCAGTCCGAGGCAAATATGACCGGCTGCGCCGGCGTTGCCCAGGTTTACTGCGTTGTCGCATTCCTCTTTCGCCGCCGTCGTCCAGTGTTTGTCCTTGGTCAGCCAATATTTGCGCCAGTATGCCTCGCCCAGCGCAGCTTTGGCAGTACCGAAGTTGGGGTCCACCTTCAGCGCTTCCTTCAGCATCAATATGGCGTTCTCGACATTTTCTGCGCTGGTGAAGTTCAACAGGTATCCGCGGGCCTGCAGATAGTAGTTATAGGCAGCGGGGTTGCCGGTACCGTGAATCTTCAGCGCCGTTTGCTCTTCCGGCTGGAGTTTGAGATGCAGCGCCTTGACTGCGCCCGCCGCTACGTCATCTTCTACGGAGAAGGCATCCGCCGCCGGGACCGTGACCGAATCGCCTCCAATGACGCTGGCCGTCTGGGCGTTAAGTAACGAGTAGCTCACCCGGATCAAGTCTCCCGATTGCTCCAAAGTAACGGCCAGGCCAAGATTCGCGCCGAATTGCTTGCGCGCCTCCGCCAGCGAGGTGACGCCACGCTCCTGCAGGTTGCGGGCCGGGATGATCTCCAGCGCGCGGTTCTCCGTCAAGCGTCCCAACTTGGCGGCCACACTCTCCACCACGCCCTCCCCCAGGGCCGTAAGCTTCTCATCACCGGCGATGACCTTAAACGGGAGGACAGCCAGGACCTGGGTCCGCGGTAGTGCCGAAGTCGTCTTAGACGTGTTCCCACCGCTCCCAGCCAGGAGCCGCCGCGCTGGAGGATAGAACGCGAAGACCGCCATTGCGGCTGCGACCACCACTGCCGCGATCACGATTCCCAGGCGGCTGCGACGCGGCTGACCTGCAGGAATCCATGCTGACTTGGAAGCCTCCGCCACGTAACGGCGGAACTCAGAGGTAACCTTGCCTCTCGTGATCGTCTGAGTTTCGTCACTCGCATCCGGCATGACGATGGTTGCTCGGGCCTGCTCCAGGTCGCGTAACAGCTCGAAGCAGTCTTGATAGCGATGGAACGGGTCCTTGGAGAGCGCACGATAGACGATTTGCTGCAGCTCGATGGGCACGCCCTCGAGCGAGCCGGGCGGTTCATTCAGTATGGCGAGAATCGTGGCCGACAGGGTTTCGCGCTTGAAAGGATTTGTCCCAGTCAGCATTTCCGCCAGCACTACGCCCAAAGCCCAGATGTCGCTCCGCTGGTCGACAGTCTTGCCCAGAGACTGTTCCGGAGACATGTAACTTGCGGTGCCAATGGTTCCGTGAGTGACGGTTGCCGTCGCCTCGGTCACGCGCGCCACACCGAAATCGACGATCTTCACCACCCCATTCGGGGTGAGCATGACGTTGGTAGGTTTCACGTCGCGATGCACGATGTTGCGGGTGTGCGCCTCGGCAAGGCCTCTGGCGATCTGGGTGGCGATATCGAGCACTTCCGAGATGGGGATGTTGCCCCGCAGGTGAATGCGCTCGGCCAGCGTCCGGCCCTCGTAGAAGGCCATGATGATGAAGATGTGACCGTCGGGAGTCTCATCGATCCCGTAGATCGCGCCGATGTTCACGTGGTCGAGCGAGGAAGCGATGCGGGCTTCCTTCAGGATGTGCTCTTTGTCTTTCTCGCTGGTGTTGAGCCCGAGGGGCAGGAACTTAAGGGCAACCGTGCGTTCCAGCTTCAGGTCGCGGGCCCGATAGACGACGCCCATGCCACCAGCGCCAGCTATTCCCAGAACCTGGTAGTTTCTGGCGACAACTTCTCCAGCCGAGAGTGTGCTCGTCAGCTCGGACATTGTGCGTTCTATGTCGGCACCTTCTTGGTGGCGCTACAGCCGTTGCATGTGCAGCTTAACGCCATGGTACGTCCGGTTGGTGGGAGTTTCAAGCATGCAATGCATGGAGTTCGACTGGAATTACCGGTCGTGCATCAGGCTCTGCCGGTGAGACCAGCCGGAGGGCAGTTTCGAGATACTGCCCAAATATCACCATCGGTGAGTCCTTTGAGTGTCCGCGTGAATCAAGAGCATGGCTCATCGTTGCACTTTCGAAGTAGCTAGTCCCGAACACTTGAGTTCGTCCCGAGCAACGGACCTGCTTGGGCAGGTTGAAACAGGAATGACAAAGGCCAAAACGCATATTGATTCTATTGGCTTTGCGTCTTTGTCATTGGGAGTCATGGGCTACTCGGCAACAATCTTGGGGATCGCATAGCCAAGCTCTGCAAATCCGGTCGAGAAGACCTATGAAATGGGCTCCAGTGTCAGGTCCGCCGAGACCTGCTCCCACAATTGCGGTTGGACTGGCTCGGCAAAGATTAGGTGGGCGACCCAGCGGAAGCCATCTTGGAGACCGTTTCGGCAGTGAATGAGAAATTGATACCCGGAATCACAGCGAGGAATTAACCGCCACAAAAACGTCTACACGCGATTTTCAGCCGCTTTTAAAACGGCTGCATCCACTTGAAATAATTGGTCGGGGCGAGAGGATTTGAACCTCCGACCCCCTGCGCCCAAGGCAGGTGCGCTACCAGGCTGCGCTACGCCCCGACTGTCTAAGTCCTAATTCTACCGCAATACAATTCCGTGGCTAGCATCCATTCATCCAACTGTACCAACACTGTGCCGAAACCCGCCGATTTAGCCGATCGAGCACCAAAGCATCACCCTGCACATGCCCATCGGCAACACATGCGGAGACGCCCAGAGCCAGAACCAGACTTGCTATCTGGTTCCCGAAACAGGCTTCAAGCAGTTGCAGCTTGTCAACGCGCTGTATCCTCCACGGGTATTCCAGTTCTCACTTGAACGGAACTTCTGCCGACCGGCCGCTTAAAAACCGATCATCGGGAGACCGAGAGTGCGCAACCTGTTCAGGCGAGGCCAGCAGGAGGGACCTTCGGATTATCTTCCACCAACGCTCTCCACTGTTACAGGCGCTCCGCATTGACGTGGAACGAGAGCGTCGAGGCAGTTACCCGGCTTCTTCCACAGTACAGAAACAGTACGACCCAGAAGACCTGCAGCGGAAGGATGATTGCCGCGGAGAAAAATTGTACAAAGGCAGCGGTGAGGTCAGGCGTTATCACTGAGGACGAGGGTAGCAAGACAAGAAAAATACTGAGATACAGAACCGACACTATCGCCATGACCTGATAAACGGAAATTCGAGAGCCACCGCGATAATCGGCGCGCAGCCACTCCGAGCAAGCGCGCCATCCCCAGCTTGCAATCACCGGAATCAGCGCCGCCAGCCGAAAGTGCCGCGATAGAAACAGGGCGAGTCCGGCCACTCCCGCGGCGGCGAACACCGCCGAAGTAATGGCCTGCACCGGAATTAGCGGCTCGCCCGCTAGCCCCGAAGCGTAGGCGGCCTTCTTTGTCGAACCATGAATCACGAGATTATGCCTCTGGAAGAGCCGGGCGAGAGCAGGTTTCGCGTCACGTAACGGCATGCCGTAACAGCAACCGAAACTCAGGCAGGCCAGCCTGCCAATGGATTCTCCTACGGCGTACGAAATTGCAACCGCCGCGAGTATCGGCAGCGCAGCGATCTCGTGGTGCAGCAATTTTGCAGCCAGCGGTTGAAACGCTAGGATCAGCAAGGGGAGGATTAGGCTGGCGACAAAGGCTGCGCCCGCCACCGTGAACGTGTTGCGCTTGCGCTCCACCAGCCCGGCGATCACTCGCGATGCCGGGACACAAACCACAAGCAGCAACAGTGCAAGCGAGACCGCGATGCTAGCCGGAATGCCGACGGACGCCAGCAAGAGCAGCATTACGGTAAAGCCAAACGCAGTCCCCGTAGCACTGAAGAAACCGTAGAAGGTAAGGTTCACTCCCCGCCACGATCCATCTGCTGCTTTCGCGACCGGGACTGCGGCCAGCATCTGCCAGCGTTCGGCCGGAAGCGTGCGTACGCCCCAACTTAGAAGCACAAAAAGCCCAAGTGCGAGAGCGGCGACAAACGCGAAGTTCATCGTGACTCCTCGGCTGGCGTGGCCAGCAGCGAACGCACCGCCACGTCGGTTTCGGTCAGCGGTCCACCGAGCATCGCCGAGAAGCGGCTCTGCACGTCGCCGCGACGCTGGTTCTCGACTAAGTCGTTAGCGAAGCGAACGCGATTGGGCTCAAAGAGCAGAACAACTGTGCTGCTGCCCGGGCGGAACAACGCCTTCGGCGCACCTGCCTGCAGGAACATGCCCTTCTCGACCGATCGTGGATTTTCGTAGCGACACGCGCTGTAGCGCTGCTCGATCTTGCCCACCATGAGCGCAACCACCTCGATCATCGCGACTCGTCCGACCGCCGAGCCACCGGCACAATCCGTATCGAGGATCGTCGCCACCCGGCGGTTCTTCGAAAATGGCGTAAGCAACTGGACAGCCGCATTGGGATTACACGAGTAGTAGCGGCCTTCCACGGAGTAGACGTCGAGCACGCAGCCCGAAACCGGGCTGTGCGTGTAGTGATATTTTTCCGGTGTGAGGCGAAAGACCGCGTAATCTCCGCCTTCGAATGAGTGCTGCCAGCGAGAGTTTTCGCCCAGTAACTCGGGAAACGAGAAGAACTTCTGCTTCAGGAATAGCCCAGATGTTTGTTCCATGGATCCGATTAGCGCACGCGCATCGGCAGGACAGACAACAGCGCGTGGATGCGAATGCGTGGGCCGGCAATTCCAATAACGAATCTGGCGCTCGAAGATCTTGCGTGGCGTGTCGTATTCCGACAGGTTTCCGACGAACTCGGAGAGCTGAATTCCCGACTCGCGCAGGAAGCGCAACATCCCGGTCGCTCGCGACGACAATAGATTGTCGTAGTTTAGATACCCGAGTGCGCTGGAGACATAGCGGCTTGACACCAGCCGCGTCAGCCATGGCGCATTCTCCAGCGCCGGCGAATACAGCACACCGATCACGGCGTCAGCGACTAAATGCTCGCGTACCACGTTTCCGGTAGCGCGTTCGATGTACCGGTGCTCCACGCGATTCATGCCAACTCCCGCGCTGAACGGCGCGCATCCTGTTCCGTGAGCACCAGGAGCAGATTCAGCAGAGCGGCAACTTCCTGTAGCGAGAGGTCGTCAGTCGGAACGCGTGGCTCGATGTCTTGCAGGAATCGCGCGGGATCCTGCACGCGCACACCATGGCGAATCCGGTGCCGCAACTCGTCTCCTTCCGATTTTTCGAGCGTCGCAAGGTCTTCGCGCAAATGTGTGAAGGCCTCGCGCTGATGCTCACGTCGTAGTCCGTCCCGATAGAAATCTTCCGCCATGCGATTGAACTCGCGGGCCTCGACGTTCATTGCACTTTTGGTGGAACCGCCCATCACGCTACGTATCAACCAATCGCTGGCCTCCTGGCGCTTGCCAGCACAGCGCGATGCGAGCTCGGCTAGCGTCGCCTGCATGTTCATCGATTCAGCCAGTTCGGCGCCTATCTGCTGCACAAAAGCCAGCGCTGCTCTGCGATAGTCCCGAATCGAAATGCGGATGTATCGCGGATGTCTTCGGCTTGGTCGCGTCTTCTTACAGTTCAGAAGGACCGCGCGTAGCAGCTGATTGCGCGAGTCCTGATGCACATAGAAGGCTGGCACTCCAGCGGCGGAGAAGAAGAATGGCTGGCGGCGTTCGCTCTCGGACGTAGGATCATCCGGAATCGTTTTATGAGTAAACTCGCCTTGCAACGCCAGCTTGTATGCGACGGCCAGAAGGAATTGTTGCAATCTCAGGGCCGGAGCCATGTCGCGGTCGTAACTGGGAAACAGGCTGTAATAGCGCGCCTCAAAGCCCGAGTAGCCATCGCGCTCACGCTCACGCAAGCGCAGGGGCATGTAGAACGACATCCTCTGATCGACGATGCCGAGTTGATCCAGTTCCGATGACAAGCGCGGGATGTTACCTCGGGTTCCATCCAATGCCGACGCCTGTTCGGTCGACAGCCATGCCACCGGATAAGTCAGCAGACGCGCATCGGGAACGCAATCGCCGCGGAGGCGAAACAGTCCGGCAATCATGCGATCAAGCCAGCGCGGCCCGTACGGCGTCAGGGGATGCCCGAAGGCGCTGAGGTTTGCTTTTTCCTTCCACTCACGCCATAGCAGGCGCAGGTGTGTGAAGTCGAGTTCATGCGGCAGGAAAGAAAGCAGGCGCTCAGGGTAGAAGTGGGCGAATCCGATGCGGTAAGGCGCGGCGCTGTACGTCCCGACAAATAGCGGTAGAAAATGCTCGTAGATCTTAATGGCGAGATCGCCGAGGCGTTTCTCGTCCTCCGGCAGAAATCCTGAGCTACATCGTAGGCGGCGATCGAGCGTACGACTCCCCATACTGACATGAACACCGTTGTTCGCGAGACTGACGTTTGACAAGTTCGGCAGCACGATCAGCTCATTGGCAATGATGCCCGCCTCGCGCAGCTTTGCTACTGCGTTTAGCTGGCTGCGGCTCAGCACCTGATGGCACAGATGCATGTACTCATACTTCGCCTCGCCGTCGCTCCATCCCGAGAGGCATGGACTTATAAACAACTCGCGGTAGAACGAATCCGAGACACAAGACGACAGCTCTTCCTGATGCACCGATGGAACTGGCGCGTGATAGACCAGCGCACGCTGTCCGCTGTCCAAAAGCCCGAAGCGACGGTTCGCCCAGGAAATTAATAGCGAGGTGAACAGGAATCTCCGCGCTGCTTCGCGCGCGGCCCGCTCTCCCAGCGAATGCTTCGAGTCTGGCGTCACAATGTTGAACGAAGTCGTCTCCGGGGAAGTATTGTCGCTTAGAAAATGCCCCATCAGGCGCGAAGCTTCCGCGCGCATGGGCTCCGGCATGTGAGGCTGCGTCCCGGCCAAGTCGGCCAGCGACAACTTCATCGCGTAACTGATGGGAATGCGCAGCCACGGCTCGCCATTCTGTGTGAAGCGAAACCTGCCTGCATCGGACCGTTCCCCAATGGAACCATTCCTCACCGCCTTGAGATCGGCCTGGAAAACCTGTAGTGCATAGGCGCTGAGTCGCGACTCGGAAAAACGGATCCAACTGTTCTCCCAAACTCCGCGGCTGTCGTTGAGGAAGGCCTCCAGCTCCAGCAGAGTGCGGCGCGGCGCTTCGCCACTGGCATGGCGGCGCGCAATGTTCCGGAAGAAGCGCGATTCGCGGATCGTCAAAGGAAGGTCGCAATCGCTCGGCCGGCCCGCCACCACGGCTTGCAGTTCATCTTCGCTACCGGCAGTCGCGTCGCCTGCGGCAAAGGGAAGATCATCTACCGAAAGATGTGTAAGCTCTTGCTGGCCGATGGGTTCGAGCCACGCTTCATTGCGAATCGTGGCCATCGCTACCAACCTGCGCGGGTGGGATATCCATGCTAATCGCTGCCCCTGCCTCAATTTTGGTGCAAGAGGTTGACGGGCAGGTCAATGCCGCATGAATTGTGCGTGAATCCAGCGGGGAGAAAGCGGAGTCGGCGGGCATGTGAGATACGTCAGGTTTTCGTTTCCTGGTTAGTTAGTACCTCGACCTAGATCCAGTTGCGGGGAATCTGCAACCGCGGCGCATTATCGCCGCCCGTCACACCTAACGTTGAAGCGCTCGGTGGAACACTGGATTGCGACACTAACGTTGAGCCGTTACGTAGAACACTGGATTGCGACACTGTAGGTGTAGGTGTGGGTGAGCTGAGCCGTGCCTCCACCGCTGCCAATTCCTCCGGCTTAGCGCTGAAGGCGGGATTGCCAATCAACACCGCCGTTTTGGGCCGCTCCGCCGTTGTGCCGGCACTCAGCGCCAGGCCGCTCAAACTCCGCCCTGTCCCCAGGTAGAGCAGCTCCCTATCCTCGGCCAGATATCGCCATCCACCCGATGCATCCTTCCGCGCCAGAGCTTCAAATGGAATCAGGCTCAACGGGCCGTCGGGAGCGACATAGACGCGTTTGTTCCCGGACAACTGCTTTTCCAAAGGCTGCCAGACGAGCTCGCGGAGGGCCGAGGAGGTCAGCCCGATCTCCTCTTCGGAGCGGCGTATCTGACCGCGACTGGGCTCGACGCTCTTGAAATGGTCGATCGATCCACGCACCGCTGCCCGGAACTGCTGCACCGCCTCGTCGATCCCCTTGGCATCGCCCAAGTCGATGGCAGTTACTTGGCCGCTACCGCCCAGCAACAGGAACACTCCGTAGTGCGCGCTCCCCGATTTTTCGGTGGCAAAGTCATAGGGCTGATAGCGCACGTATTCAGTCAAGGCTTCGCCCGGCCGCAACGCTCTGCTGACATCCTCCAAGCTCACCTGGCGTACCCGCACCGTGGCCGCGTAGGCGGGGTTGCTTTGACGGAGCCGCTCGTCCAACTGCTCGATCTGTCCTGCCAGGGAACGCACATAGGCTGCGTCCAGGGGTTTGCGGTCAGCTGGTTGGGAGTGGCCGCCCTCCGACATGATTTGTAAGACGACGGTGGCGTACTGGTGGCGCAGCCGTTCCCGCTGGCGCCATTGCTCCCGCCACGCGGGCGGGGCGGCGGCCACAGCCGAAGCCAGCGCTCCGCTCTCCTGGCGGGCCACCTCGAAAAGCAGGTCCTTACTCAGCAGCACGCCGCGCAGCCCGTCCTTCGGGTCCCCTTTGCCCTGGAAGACCAGGCTCGAAAGCTCCTCGCTTTGTATGAAGCGGCTGTGCGCCAGAAACTGACGCTTCTGCCGGTCCGACATGGTGGGGGAATTTTTCGTCAAGTGCAGCCACTGGAGCTGCGCCGACTCGAGGAGCAACCGCGAAGCCTCCTGCGTCCGGTTGGTCACCGCGAGTATGGCAGCCAGGTGTCTCAGGTTCGCGGCGTAGTGTGGGTGGTATTCTCCCACGGTCTTCTTGCGAATCTCCAGCGCTTGCCGGTATAGCGCTTCCGCGTCCTCGTAGCGCCCCATCGCCTCGTACAACGACGCAAGATTGTCCAAGTTCACCGCATACGCCGGATGCTGCTCCCCCAACGTCTTCTTGCGGATCGCCAGCGCCTGCCGGTATAAGGGCTCGGCTTGCTCGTACTTCCCCATCAAACGGTAAAGGTCCCCCAGATTGCACAGGCTCGTGGCGTAAGTCGGGTGCTGCTCCCCGACCGTCTTCTTCTCGATCTCCAGCGCCTGCCGATAGAGCGCTTCGGCCTGCTCGTTGCGTCCCATGGCGACGTCCAGAGACGCCAGCCCGTCCAGGCTATGGGCATACCAACGATGTTCCTCAATGAGGAGCTGGCCCTCCGTGCGCGCGGCCTTCAGCAGAGCATCGATCCCCTGGTCGTTCTTGCCGGCCTTCTGGAGATCGTCCACTTGAAGCGAATCGGCGCTCCGTTTGGCTGCAGCGAGGCCGGCTCTTGCTTCGGCAGGCATGGTAGAGATGCGTCGCAAATCGGCTAGATCCTGGCGCGCATCTATGGTTTGCCACCAGGCTTCACCTTGATTTGCACCCCGAATCTGGTACACGTGCTCCGCCTTGGGAATGGCGGCGTCGATCAACGCAATATCCTCCAGGTTGGAGAGCGCTACGGGAATTGACGCCTCGCAATCGGCCACCTCCTTCACCAGTTCGTCAGGCAGGTGCGGCAGCAGTGCCGGTCGTGCCGACGTTGAAGCAGCCGTGGGCAACTGGTGCTCTTGTCCTTTTCCCACCAAGGGCAACAGCATTGCTCCAGTAAGTGTCATTGCGGTCAGGCTGCGTGCAGTTCTGTGGCCGCAGCAAAAACGGTTAGCGAATTGGTGCAGCCTGGCCATGAGCGTCCAACTGCTTGTTGGCTTCGACCAAATTCTTATTTTCACCATTGGTCGATCTAAGAGCTTTCCTTGTTCGGTCGGACAACGAGGTTGATAAGTGCGACAATGATGAGCTGTCGAATAGTTCTTACGTTCACTGCTTTTCTCCTATATCGAGGTTGCTGAAGTTTCATTAAGTTATTGGATCGAATGAGGTGTGCCGACCCTTCATTTCGAAAGTCATGGCTGCCCAGCGGGGATCGCGAAGATGAGTTCGCTCGGAGCGTTCTTAACGCGGGCCTCCGGTGTGTCCAGCGTCTGGCGGTCGCCCAGGATCCGCATCACCGAGAGAACTGCTGGCACGTAGTTTCGTGTTTCTTGCGGCAGGAGCCGCAGACTGCTTACTTGAACCAAATCGCGCGTGCTGGCACTCTCTAGTGCTCTTTGGAGAGCCTGTTCGCCGGCGTTGTAAGCTGCAAGAGCCAGCGGCCAGGAACCAAACTGCTGGTAGAGGTCCCGCAAATAGTGCGCCGCCGCACGAGTGGACTTCTCGATGTCCAATCTCTCATCCCTTGCGGGACTGACGACCAGTCCATATCGGCGCGCAGTGTCGGGCATCAGCTGCCAAAGTCCAAGCGCGCCCTTGCGCGACAGCGCGGTGGTTCTGCCGCCACTCTCCACCATGACGACCGAGGCCATCTCTCGTGGGATGCCTTCGCTGTCCAGGATGGGACTCAGCAACGGGCGCAGATGATCCAGGCGTCTCGCCGCCGCAGTGAGGCCAGGGGACAGATTCGAGCGATATTTCTGATCGAAGTCGCGGACCGGCGCTTCAGGGGAGCGAGGGCGGATGCTTGCGCGGCGGATGCTTGCGCGATCGTCATTAGCGGCATCGGCCATGCGCTGGATCGCATCGGCAAGCAGGCCGTTCGCTGTGCGGTCCAGCATCTCGTGAAGGGTGGAGAACTGGTCAGCAGTTTTTTCTGACACCCGGGCTGCCGGCTTTGACTGAGCGTCAGCGCTCGACAGTCCAAGCACCACGAAGACCAGGACCGCACCGGTAAGGAGTGCCTTACGCATCCACCACCTCGTTTGCCGGGGTGAGTTGCACACCTGCCGGATTCCTCCTAATCGCTGGCTTCACTTCCCAGTTCCACTTCCAGATGGCGAACACAGGTGGGTAGATCACTAGTTCCATCAGGAACGAAGTGATGATTCCTCCCACCATGGGCGCGGCGATACGTTTCATCACGTCGGCGCCAGCTCCGTTGGACCACAGGATGGGAAGCAATCCGAAGAGCATGCAGGCCACGGTCATAACTTTGGGGCGCAACCGCTTCACCGCTCCATTGACGATGGCTTCGCGCAGATCATCCCAATTGCGCATTTCGCCCTTACGGATGGCATTGTTGTAGGCGAGATCGAGGTAAAGCAGCATGAAGACTGCGGTCTCGGCATCGACGCCGAGCAGCGCGATCAAGCCCACCCATACAGCGATGCTCATGTTGTAGTTCAGAAAATAGAGCAGCCAGACGGCCCCAATGGCGGAGAACGGCACTGCCAGCAGGATGATGAAAGTTTTCACGGCGGAGCCGGTGTTGAAGTAGAGGAGCAAGAAAACGATGAAGAGTGTGATCGGCAGCACGAGCTTCAGCCGCTCCTTCACGCGCTCCATCGACTCGTACTGGCCGCTCCAGACGAGTTGGTAGCCTGCGGGAACGGTGACTTTATCGGCGACGGCCCGCTTCGCATCGACGATATAGCTGCCGATGTCTCGGCCCGACACATCCACGTACACGTAGCCGCTAAGCCGCCCATCTTCGTCGCGTATCATGCCAGGCCCGGTTTTTACGCTAATGTCCGCGATCTGCGCCAGCGGAATCTGCGCTCCCGTGGGCGTGGAGACGAGTACGCGCTGCAGCGCATCCAGGTCCGTGCGATAGTCGCGCAGGTAGCGGACGTTCACGGGATAACGTTCTCGTCCTTCAACGGTTGTTGTGACCGGCTCTCCCCCGATTGCCGACATCAGTACGTCGTTGGCGGCATCGATCGTGAGTCCATACCGCGCCAGTTCGTCGCGCTTTAGTGTGAAATCGAGGAAGTAGCCACCGGTTGTGCGCTCGGCGAAAACGCTTGTGGTTCCCTTGACGTCCTTCAATGCCATCTCGACCTGTTCGCCGATCTTCTGGATTTCTCCCAAGTCCGAGCCGAGCACCTTCACGCCGATGGGCGTGCGGACGCCGGTGGTGAGCATGTCGATACGCGCTTTGATGGGCATGGTCCAGGCGTTGGCCGTGCCGGGGATTTGCAGTGCATCGTTCAGTCCACCTGGGCCGTAGATCAACTCCTGCGTGCTCATGTGATCTGACCAGGTACGACGAAAGATGTTCTGCAACCAGTCGGGCGCCCAACTCGAATACCAGCGTGGCTGTTTCGGCCACTGATCCTGTGGCTTGAGCACGATGACGGTTTCCATCATCGAGTACGGAGCAGGATCGGTTGAGCTTTCCACCCGGCCCGCCTTGCCGAAGACACGCTCGACTTCCGGGAATCTCTTGATGAGCTTGTCTTGCACTTGCAATAAACGGGTCGCTTCGGTCACCGAGATGCCAGGTAGCGTGGAAGGCATGTAAAGCAGCGTCCCCTCATCCAGAGGGGGCATGAACTCGGAACCCAACTTGAAGAAGATGGGAACTGTGACCGCCATGGCGAGTATGGCCAGGACGATGGTCTTCCACTTGTGTTCGAGCACGAACTCCACAACAGGGTGATAGAGCTTCATTAGGGGACGGCTGATGGGATGGTTCTCTTCGCTGTGGATCTTGCCCACAGCGACTGCGCTCACCAGTCGCGACACCCATTTTGGCCGGAAGGCGAAAGGCCGGGTGCGTGTAAACAGGACGCCAACTATTGCTGGAACCAAGGTGATGGCGAGCACGGCGGCGATGGCCATAGCAAAGTTCTTGGTGAACGCCAGTGGCTTGAACAACCGGCCTTCCTGCGCCTCAAGGGTGAATACCGGCAGGAAAGAAACCGCGATCACCAGCAATGCGAAGAAGCTCGGGCCACCTACCTCCTTGATGGCCGAGAGCAGCACGGCGGAGCGACTTCCCGGCTGGCCTTCCGCCTGCCAGTGCTCTAGCTTCTTATGAATCTGCTCCACGATCACGACGGAAGCGTCGATCATGGCGCCAATCGCTACCGCAATACCACCCAGCGACATGATGTTGGCGGTCATGCCGCTCATCTGAATGGGAATGAAGGCAAGGATAACCGTTATCGGAATAGTGATGATCGGAATAATGGCACTAGGGAAGTGCCAAAGGAAAATGAGGATCACCAGGCTGACAATGATGAGCTCTTCCAGCAGGGTGTGCTTCAGATTGTCGATGGAGCGGTCGATCAGATCAGAACGATCATAGGTAGTAACGATCTTCAATCCTTCAGGCAGACTCGGCACGATATCGGCCAGCTTGGCTTTGACTCGCTCGATGGTTTTTTCGGCGTTCTCGCCGAAGCGCATGATTACCACTCCTCCGACCGCCTCGCCTTCGCCGTCGAGCTCGCCTACTCCACGGCGCATCTCCGGACCATAGGTGACCGTGGCGATGTCTCGCACCAGCACCGGCGTGCCTGTCTGGGCGTTGGTCATCACCACAATGTTTTCAATATCGCTCAGCGATTTGATGTACCCACGCCCGCGAACCATGTACTCACGACCGGTCATCTCGACCAGCCGTGCGCCGACATCGTTGTTGCCCTTCTGAATAGCGTCGACCACCGTGTTGATGGGGACCTTGTAGCCCAGCAGTTTGTTGGGATCGACGTTGACTTGGTATTCGCGAACGAAGCCGCCGACAGGAGCTACTTCTGCCACCCCAGGTACCGACTGCAACGCATAACGCAAATACCAGTCCTGGTAACTGCGCATCTGCTCCAAGCTGTTCCGGCCCGTGGTATCGACCAATGCGTACTGATAAATCCAGCCAACGGCAGTAGCATCCTTCGCCAGCTCAACGTTCACTCCCTTGGGCAAGCGCGGGATTACGGAGTTCAGATACTCCAGCGTGCGCGAGCGCGCCCAGTAGATGTCCGTGCCTTCCTCGAAGATGATGTACACGTAGGAGTAGCCAAAGTCGCTGAATCCGCGGACATCCTTTACTTTCGGCAGGCCCAGCAAGGCAGAGGTGATGGGATACGTCACCTGATCTTCCATGATGTCGGGACTGCGGTCCCATTTGGAATACACGATCACCTGGGTATCCGAAAGATCGGGAATGGCGTCGAGCTTCGTGTTCTTCATCGCTTGCCAGCCGAAGAGCACGGCCACGCCGACGAACAGAAGCACCAGGAACTTTCGCCGCGCCGAGAATTCGATAAGTCTGTTAATCATGGGAAGCCTCCGCAAGCAGTTGCTCCAGGCGGAGAATCTGCCCACCATTGGCGGCCACGAAATCTTCAGCGTCTTCTTTCTTGGCGAAAGCGAACGCGCCTGGCGAGCACCGGTCGAACGCCGTCGGTTCGGTATGCTTCATGTCGTCCATGCGCATCGCCGGGTGCGTGCAGGCGATCGCCCGGCTGTCATTGACGTAGTAGGCCTGCGCCGGGTCAATCACCTTCGCGGTTGAATAATCGCGCACGCCGATTAGGCGCACAGGCTTGTGCTCCTGCCGGGCTTCGCTTACGGCGCATTGCGGGCAGCACACGTCCCGGCGCTTACCGTCGATTTCCGCCACGACGCGCAATCGGTCTTGCAGCGGCCGTTCGCAGTAGCCGCACTGTTGAGAGTTGCGGTAGCTTCCGAACGTGTACCAGCCCAGCGCCGCTATGCCAGCCACGATCACGATGAAGATCGCCAATCCTGTCTTTTGTTTCGCGCTCATCTCTCCTCCTCAGTGCATGCCAGCCATGGCGCTCTTAAGCCGGCTCTCGGAGTCAATCAGGAAATTGCCTGAGGTGACGATAGTCTCGCCACGTTTCAGCCCCGAAAGAACGACCACCCGATCATCCATGTGCGCTCCCAGCGTGACCCGTCGAGGCTCGAACATCCCGTCCTGACGGGTCACGAAGACAATTTGCTCCGTGCCCGAATCGAGCACCGCTTCTTTGGGGACAACAAGCTTGTCGCCATAATTGATCTTGAGTTGAACGTCGGCGAACATCTGCGGCTTCAACTCGAAGTTCGGGTTGGGAAAGTCGATGCGCACTTTCACCGTCCTCGACTGCGGATCGACGGTGGGATAGATGTAGTTCACACGTCCACTCCAGGTCTTGCCGGGGTAATAGCTGAGCTGCATCTCGGCTCTCTGGCCAACTTGAACGTAGGGGACTTCGTACTCGTAAATGTCCGCGTTCGCCCAAATCGTCGAGAGATCTGAAACTGTGTACAGCTCAGTGTCAGGGGTGACCGATGTTTGCGGAAAGGCCTTCCGATCGGTGACGAAGCCGGTAATTGGCGAGTAAAAGGTCAAGGTCTTGCTGACCTCACCGGTTTCGTCAAGCTTCTTGATCTGCTCGTCACTAATGTCCCACAGCTTCAACCGGTCGCGCGAGGCCTTCAGTAGCGAGTTCGCCCCATCGGAGACTTCTTTGAAAGGCGCACCGCCCAGGTATTTCTCTCCCCGTTTGGCGATCAGGTATTCCTCCTGAGTGGCCACCAGGTCGGGGCTGTAAAGCGTGAAGAGCGGTTGTCCCTTCGTCACTAGCTGGCCGACATAATCGACATAGATCGTGTCGATCCAGCCGCTCACCTTCACATGTATGTGCGCGATCTTAGTTTCGTTTGCGGCGAGCTGCGCGGTGGTGCGGACGGTCCGTTCCAGCTGCTGCTTCTCGACCGTTGCGGTACGAACACCGATGAGCTGCTGCTTCTCAGGCGAGATTGAGACCGTCCCTGCTGGCATGTTTGCCATGCTGGTTTCCTCGTCCGCGTACTTAGGGACAAATTGCATGCCGCAATCGGGGGCGATACCTGGCTTATCGGACCTGTACGCCGGATGCATTGGATCGTACCAATAGAGAATCTTGCGTCCGCCCGGTGTAGCCGATTGCGCGCTGGACCGCGTGGTGCTATCGCCCGTTGCGTTGTCGTCCGCATATTGCGGAACCAAGTCCATTCCGTCGGGCGCCTTGCCAGGCCTGTCATAGTGATGCTGTGGGTTCATGGCATCGTAGTAATAAAGCACCTTTTGCTGCCGCGTTGAGAGGTGAGCCGTACTTTGGCCTTCACGCGAATTCCGCCAAGCCAAGAAACGACCGCCGTACATGGCTCCGAGTGCCACAATCACCGCGAGCACCAGGGCAGCGACTCGTAATAATCTCGTGTTCATAATCCCTTGCTCCTTTATTTCGCAGAATGTGCGCCGCCAGCAGAGGGCAATGGCTTGGCCGAGGTCAGTTCCATTCCCACGAGAGGCTCCATCCGCGCCAGTGCAATCTGGTAATCGGCGAGCTCGCGGTAGTAGTCGACCTCATAATTGAGGACCGTCGTGAAATTCGAAAGCATCGTCAGAAAATCCACATTGCCAACCTGATAGGCCGACATCGATGACTCGAGCGCGAGTGATGACTGCGGGATCACGGCTTTCGCATACAGGTCGAGCAACTGTTTGGCGGCCTGCGCCGCCAGGTACTGCTGTTTCACTTCGAATTGCAGCTCGTTCAAGCGATTGTCGCGGCTACGCTCGGCACTCAGAACTTCTTCTGTCGCCTGTCTGACTTCTTCACGCTGTTTTGTCTTGTAGAAGACCGGGACATTCACCGTGAACGTCATGCCATTCATGTCGGGCAGCATGGGCCGCTGCTGAAACATGTAGGCAACGTTGAAGTCGGGCAGATAATCTTTGCGCGCCAGCTCCGTTGCCAACCGAGCGCGCCTGATCGTGGCTTGCCCACCCTGCAGGACGGTGTCCTGTTGTTTTGCGGCTGCATACAGCGCGTCGAGCGATTCATTCAGGGCTGCAGGTTCGAGGCTGGCGGCAGGAGGCAGGGGCGATTCTGGCGAGCGGGAGAGCAGCGTGTTCAGCCGAGCTTGTGCGGTGGCACGCTGTTGTTCGAGCACGGTGATCTTCTGCAGCAGAAGCGAGACCTCCACCTGCGACTTCAGCACGTCCTGCTGCATTCCCTTGCCCACGCGGTACCGAGCCTCGGAGATGCTGGACAGTTTTTGCAGCAAGTCTTTGTCTTTTCGGGTGATCTCAAGCGCCTTGTCGTTGAAGAAATATGCGTAATACGCCGACTTGACTTCTGCGACGACGCGGCGCTGGACCGCTTCCGAGTCCCAGTGCGCGGTCTGCACTTCCTGGGTCGCAATCTCACCACGAAGCTTCAGTTTGCCCGGATACGGTATGTTCTGCATCACGCCGATACCGCGATAGCTGGAGGGATCGCCTTCCTGCACGCTGAACGGCGTGAGATTGCCCATCCAGCCCACCGAGACTTCGGGGTCGGGCAGGCTCTTGGCTTGCGGAATTCTGTGTCGCTGCGCGGCGACGGCATGCAGCGCGCTCTGTACTCCAGGGTTCTTCTCCAGTGCCTCGCGGACGACATCCGAGAGATTCAGAACTGGTGTGGATTGAGGTCCATCCGCGTCCGTTACTACTTGCGCAGTGACGCGGTTCGGCTGCGATTCCTGCGCGAGTGCTGGAAGGACCAGCATGGTCGCCAGGAGAAACACTCCCATCCTGCTCATAGAACACTCTCATTCGTGTTAAGAAAAGTGACTTTCAGGCGCAGAACGCCCGAACAACAGAGACACTTCAAGCAGGAGCTAAATAAGGAAGGTGCAGAGTGAGGACTGCGCCGGAGCGAGAGGCGTCACACGGATTCGTTCCGTGCTCACTTCCGGTCGCTGTGGAGGCGTTACCAACGTGAAGGCAGTGGTAACTGAACTGTCCGCCTGGGCTGTAGCGGTTTGGACCTCCGACTCCGTCGCGGGAGCCGGCTGGCCCGATGAGACTGCGCAGCAGGGAGCCAGCGGTGCCGGTTCGTTTGCTGCGACCGAGAGCTGCGGGATCATCTTGCGAGCGCAGCAGGGATGACAACTTTGCATCGCCGGTCCGGCGCAGGCGATTGCCAGCGACGGGAGAATACCGATCGTCAATAGCAGGAGCAGTCCAACGAGTTTGGAGCGGAGGAACATTTCAGCAGTTTCAGTCTAACCGCCAATAGCCGTCCGGCGTGTGATTTATGTCACAGGACGCCGTGATTCTTGCCTCTTCTGTTGAATTCGCCGAAGTACCGTACCCATTCTCGTTTCGTATTTCGCAGTCTTAACGAGGAGGTGGAGGGGCTCTCGACTGGGGGATTGGTAGTGGCAAGCGGGCAGAACTTCTGTCCTATTGGCTTTCTGTCACTCCAAGCGCAACTGCCGTCAGCAAAGCTCACGCAATCCGAATCGCGGTCGTGCTTCATTGCCCGGGTGCTATGTCCCGTGAGGACCCCTTGACGTATAAGCCGCAGCGTTGCAAGCAGAGCAACTCGCGGGCCTTGTTGCTCAACAGCTTTCGATCAGGACACTAGGGCATCTGTTTTCTCCGTCACATACAATGAAAAACCCGCCGACTGGCGGGTGTAGAATTTCAGTGTGGCAGTTCTCGCAAAGTTGCAAGACGGAGACTTCTATCCTGACCTGCTTAGCGAAGGCTTTGTGTCCGGGCCTGTCGTTACTTGTTCAAAGTGCGGCTGCGAATACCGCGTCTTCTACGGCCCTGACGAAACCCCTGCTTCCGTCGTAATGGAAGCAGCCGACATTCCGTCGCTTGACAAGGCCGTTGAGCGATCACATCCCCAGCATGGCCAAAATCGCATACGGGTGGGGACGCAGGATTAGCCGCTGTACCGTCCCGCCACTTTCCACCGCCTTCCGACAGCAACACGGAATTAGCCCACTACCGGAAATTGTGCTATTCAATTGAATATAAGGGACTTGCTTGCATAGGCTGGCAAAAGCTGCTAACTACCTGCAAATACATGTAAGTCGGGCTGGTCATCGGGTTGGAAGTGAGGCGCCAAAGAGTAGAATCCGAGTCAGGGGTGAAACATCGTGGAAGATCGGGAGTACACCAACCCATTCGTAGACGTACACAAGAAAGTTAAGGCTTTCAAGGATCGCACTCGCGAAGCGAACAAGAATGATGCGGAGCTTCGCGAAAGCAGATCGGTGCGGGAAGCCAAGGAAATCCTCGACAAAGAGCCTGACTCCTCGCGCTGATATTTCAGCCCCAGAGCCCTCGTCGTGAATTCGACCAGCGGGGATATTTTGCGACAGGCAGCAGCGATATCGCGCAGGAAGTTCCGACTGCAAACCTCCTCTTCGCGGAACGCACCAGGCAACTGGTTGAAAATTCGCGAGCTCGTAAAACCCATCCGGAGCTAACCTCCCCAGTCCCTCTCGTTCTCAACAGATCTACGGGGCTGGTGTCGGGGGATTTGCGGGCGTGGGCCCCGGGGCGGGGGAGGAAGAAGCTCCCGCCGCTACTAGCGCGAGTCCAGAGTGGTAGCAGTTTGATAAGTGCGGGCCTTCAAAGGCTGCGTCGCAACCAATAGTCCGGTTCGCGAGCGGTATACAGCTCGCCAAATGCTAGCCGCAAAGCGGCGGGATGACTTAGCCCGGTGCGTGACCGGGGTCCCCAAGCCACGCCGCCTTTGCGTGGATTGGGGTGGTTGAGCAGCGGGTAAAGTGGGAAAGCTCACGGAGCCGCAGAGCGGCTACACCAGTTGCGACACAGCCTCTTCAGGCCCGCGTTAAGAGGGCCCCCCGCAACTCTTCGCCTAAGGCGATTTCTTCTTTCTGCCTTCGACGCGGGCCTGAATGTTCGCCCCCGCTACCTGTACGAGCGGACACCCAACCCTCAGAGGCAGCTCTAAATTCTCTTCTACGAATTCCCCCTCAAGGTCGTCTGGCCTTTTTCGGTTATGCTATTAGTTCCTAATCGCTTCAGCAGAGAGGAACTTATCATGCAAGTACTGGAAAACTGGCATTCCCAGGGCGTTACCGTCTATATGGACGACAAGCGTTTCGTCAAGTGTGTACTGACGGATTGCAAACTGATTTATGGCGGCGGGGACGTGACCTGGGAGAACACCCAATTCGTAAACTGCCAGCTTACCTTCGATGGCGCCGCTCAGCGCACTGTCGCCTACCTGCAGAACTTCGGCTTGATGAAGCCGCCAGTGACCAACGCCACCCCCTCCGCCCAACCAAATTCGGGAGTGAACTGACGTCTCTTCACCGGTTGCAGGTTCAGTGCACTTCCGTGGAATCGCCAGTGTGGTGGTCCTTGATCTGAAACGTCAGAAACTGATGCACCGCTTCCAACGCTTCGGGATTCGCGGTGGTGATTCGCACCTCAGCTCCTCGTCCGGTAGGCAGGGCATGGTAGGCGATCTGATCTTTCAGCCGCTTCATCGTCGGCACTCCCGGAGGAGTCTGCTCGTGGATGAACATGGGAGCGTTGAAGTCGCCGTCGCTGAACAGCTTGGCGATGTGCTCCATGTGCTGGCGAATTGCGTCCCGGCTGGCTTTGTCGTTGGGATTGTCGGCTTCGGCCTCGATTACTCCGCCATTTTTGGTGAGAAGAAAATGGTGCGTGGTCATCTCATGCGAGAAACCCATCGCCTGGTCGCCGCGCGTTTGCACGCCTTGCTGGTGCTGTGCGTCCTGCGCCATCGCCAAACCCGCGAGCATCAAAATTGCAATCAGTGTTCGCATGGAACTGTTCTCCCGTGCTGTTGGACGAGGAAGTAACCCGAAGGTCTGGACTTCCACCAGAATTCACCCCGACATCCCGGAACGGAAATCTCGGCTTCTTCTCGGGGCACCCTCCTCGACTCTCTACAAGCTATTGAAACCAAATAGCTAGATCGTATCAGGTGCGCCGTTTTTGCCACTTGCGGCTTTCAAAGAACCCGGATGGTCCTTCGATTTCTCTTGACATCATTCCATAATTCTATAACTATAGAAATATCGAGGAAGCAGACAATGCCCGCGAAACAAAATTCCGAGCAGATTATCCGTTATGCCGACATGCTCTCGGCGATGGGCACCGAGCCGCGGCTGCGCATCATGCAGTTGTTGTTGTCGGCGCATCCCGAAGGACTCGTGGTCGGTGAAATTGGTGATGAGCTGGACATTCCGAGTTCGACGCTGTCGCACCATCTCGACAAGCTGAAGAACGAAGACTTGGTGAAGGTGCGCCGCGACGGGACCTTCCTCTGGTACACGGCGAACACGGAAGCTCTGCAAGAGCTGCTGGGCTTCCTCTACGCCGAATGCTGCACCCGCAACAAAGCGGTCAAACCCGAAAGCATCATTACGCTTTGCAAATAGGAGAACACATGAGCACCGATATTAAGGAAGTAGTGAAAGAAAAGTACGGCCAGGCAGCACTGCGGGTCCACACCGGAGGCAGCTCCTGCTGCGGCGCATCCACGGCGATGGATACCTGTTGCGATCCGATCACGATGAATCTGTACGACGAAGCGCAAACGAACCAAGTCCCGGAAGGCGCGCTGAAAGCCTCGCTGGGATGCGGCAATCCGACGGCGCTAGCGCAGCTCAACCCGGGCGAGACAGTTCTTGACCTGGGCTCGGGCGGCGGCATCGATGTGCTGCTCTCGGCCAGACGCGTTGGGCCGACCGGCAAGGCGTATGGACTTGACATGACCGACGAGATGCTGGCGCTGGCGCGGGAAAACCAGCGCCAAGCCGGCGTGGAGAACGTTGAGTTTCTCCGCGGCGAGATCGAGAACATTCCCCTGCCTGATAATTCCGTGGATGTGATCATCTCGAATTGCGTCATCAACCTCTCCGCCGACAAAGATCGCGTGTTGCGGGAGGCTTTCCGCGTCCTGAAACCGGGCGGCCGCTTCGCGGTGTCTGACGTTGTGGTACATGGCGACGTGCCTGCCGAGGTGCGGCAAAATGTTCTCTTGTGGGTGGGCTGCATTGCCGGTGCCCTGCAGGATACGGAGTACATTTCGAAGCTCGGGGACGCAGGATTCGAAGCGATTGAGATTGAACCCACGCGAGTTCACAACGTCGAGGATGCCCGAGTTTTCTTGAACGACCAGGGTGTTGACGTGGAGGCCATAGCACCGCAGGTGGACGGCAAGTTCATAAGCGCTTTTATCCGAGCGAAAAAGCCGCAGGCTGCAATGCCGCAACAATGAGGAATGATGACTATGCAGGGACGTTACAACGTGCTCTTCCTGTGTACAGGTAACTCGGCGCGTTCGATCATGGCCGAGGCGATCCTGAACTTCAAAGGCCGACCGACTTTTACCGCCTACAGTGCCGGTAGTGATCCATCGGGACGCGTTCGCCCGGAAGCATTGCGCGAGATCGAACGCGCTCACCTACCCACGAGCGGATTACGCAGCAAGAGCTGGGAAGAATTTGCCCAGCCTGGAGCGCCCGAGATGAACTTCGTCTTTACGGTTTGCGACAACGCCGCGAAAGAAGTATGCCCAGTCTGGCCCGGCCAGCCCATGACTGCGCATTGGGGCATTCCCGATCCCGCCGCAGTCGAGGGCACGCCAGACGAAATCGAGCGCGCTTATCGTGATGCTTTCATGGCTTTGGACCGCCGGATCGGCTTGTTTCTGTGCTTGCCGATTGCCAGCCTCGACAAACTCGCAATCAAGAAGGAAATCGACAAGATCGGCCAGCAATGACAAACCCTCGTGGCCCTGGGGGAACACACTATGCACAACAAAGTGACCGCTCGTCTCAGCTTTCTCGATCGCTATCTGACGTTGTGGATCTTCGCGGCGATGGCCGTTGGAGTGTTTTCCGGATGGGCGCTTCCTGGCATTGTTCCTTTCCTGAACCGGTTCAACGTTGGCACAACCTCCGTTCCGATCGCAGTCGGACTGATCCTGATGATGTACCCGCCGCTGGCGAAGGTGCGCTACGAAGAATTGGGCGAAGTCTTCCGCAATAGGAAGATTCTCGCCCTGTCGCTGTTGCAGAACTGGGTGATCGGTCCACTGCTGATGTTCGGGCTGGCCATCGTCTTCCTCCGCGGATATCCGGAATACATGGCGGGGCTGATTCTGATCGGCCTGGCGCGATGCATCGCCATGGTGATCGTGTGGAACGAACTGGCCAAGGGCGATACGCAATATGCCGCCGGACTGGTGGCGTTCAATTCCGTCTTCCAGGTCCTGTTCTATTCCATCTACGCATGGATCTTTGTGACCAAGTTGCCGGAGTGGTTTGGTCTGCACGGATCTGTAGTAAACGTCTCGATTCGCGACATCGCCGGCAGCGTGTTCATCTACCTTGGCATCCCGTTCCTCGCGGGGATCGTGAGTCGCTTGACGCTGGTTAAAGCCAAGGGCCGGGTGTGGTATGAGAAGACCTTTATCCCACGCATCAGCCCGATCACCCTTATAGCGCTGTTGTTCACCATCATTGTGATGTTCTCGCTGAAGGGTGACTACATCCTGCGTCTCCCACTGGACGTGGTGCGCATCGCCGTTCCCCTGCTGATCTACTTCGTGCTGATGTTCCTGGTTTCGTTTTACATGGGATATAAGCTCAAGGCCGACTACGCCAAGTCCGCGACCCTGTCTTTTACTGCGGCGAGCAATAACTTCGAGTTGGCGATTGCCGTAGCCGTCTCGGTGTTCGGGATTAACTCGGGCGAGGCGTTCGCGGCAGTAATCGGTCCTTTGGTGGAAGTGCCGGCGATGATCAGCCTGGTCAATGTGGCGCTGTACTTCCAGCGAAGGTACTACGGGGTTGTCGCGACGGGAGAACCGGCGGTCCCGATCTGCGATTCCGCAGGAAGGTGAGAAACGTCTGTCTTCCCTGCGGGACTCGGATCTGTTTCCCACTCTACCCAGCGCTCCGCCTGCGGCTCCGTGCTGGGCTAGGGCGTGTTAACACTACTTAGATACCTGAGCGCTTCGACGATAAGAGCAAAGTGGAGGAAGCCGAGAAAGA
>Ga0208587_1000172_pt1 | contig 34847 bp, 40 predicted proteins | sample NGESurdeep092012_7_FD_184472 | JGI IMG/M metagenome (GOLD analysis project Ga0208587, IMG submission 184472) | Arctic peat soil microbial communities from Barrow, Alaska - NGEE Surface sample 210 deep-092012 (SPAdes) | ecosystem: Environmental > Terrestrial > Soil > Wetlands > Peat ...
GCGATCGCCGCCGTTACGCCTCACAACGCCACCGCTTGGTTTCGCCACTGTGGGTATTTATTATCGGATACAGCTACCCCGGAACCGCTCTAGAATAGAGCCGTGCCCGCGCGCCCTACCCCCAATCCTCATCCCCCGCGACAGAAATCTCGGCCGGGTAAACCCGCATCCGCAACCGGGAGTGCGATCGAGATTTTGCGCGCACCAAGCCTCACGGGCGTGCCGTGGCTGGTGCATGGATTCAGCACACGACGGGGCGGAGTTTCCACTTGTTACGGCGGACGAACCTTGAACCTCGGCCTCACCCCCGCGGACACCAAGGAGAATGTCGCACATAACCGCAGGCTGTTTCTCGAAGCTCTGGGTGCGTCGACCGAAGGCTCCGGCGGCACCTGGCCGCTGGTGCAATTGAAGCAGATGCACTCGGCGGTGGTTCATCGGGTGGGCGCGCCGCCGCGCGGGCCTCTCGCGGGGGACGGGATCATCACTGACACACCGGGATTGCTGCTGGCGATCAAGACCGCCGATTGCGTTCCTGTGCTAGTAGCTGACGTGAAGCGCCGCGTTATTGGCGCATTTCATGCGGGATGGCGCGGAACCGTAACCCGCGTCGTGGAGAAGGGCGTGGGCGAAATGCGGAGGCAGTTTGGCAGCGTGCCGCGGGACCTGCGCGCTGTTATCGGGCCGTCCATCCGGCGCTGCTGTTATCAGGTTGGCCCCGAGGTGCGGGCTGAGTTCGACTCGCAATTCCCCTATAGCGGCGATCTGTTCGAAGAGGTCTTCGACGCTAACGCCATTCACGTCCGCTATCCCATGTTGTTCCTGACAGCGAGAGCTCCCGGTCACAGCGAGTTTGGCCCCGAATTGCACCTCGACCTGGTCGAGGCCAACCGTCGTCAACTCGAGGACGCCGGCATACCCGCAGAGCACATCAGTATTATCGACGGATGTACCGCGTGCGACACGACGCGTTTCTTCTCGCACCGCGCCGAGTTCGGCAAGACCGGACGCATGATGGCGGCCATCGGTATCCGGCCGGAATGAATCCCGCGCGTGAGCGTCTGCGGGTGTGCTCACTGTCATCCTGAGCGGAGTGCCCGCAAAGACTTTCCGACCCGCCTTTTTTGCAGGTCGGGCGGGCGCGCAGTCGAAGGATCTGCGGTTGTTCCCGCTGCGTGATTCTCCGGTCGACTGCCCATCCCTCGACAATAAAATGGCCGGAGATTTTCTCCCCGGCCCCTAGCCCCTAGCCCCTATCGTCTAATCTTCTCTCCAATTGACTTTGCCTGGGTGAACAGCAACAGGTAGTCCGGGCCTCCGGCTTTCGAATCGGTGCCCGACATATTGAAGCCGCCGAAGGGATGCGCGCCCACCATCGCTCCTGTGCACTTGCGATTGATGTACAGGTTGCCGACGTGGAACTGCTCTTTGGCCGCCTCGATCTTGTCTTCCGACGTGGTATAGACCGCGCCGGTCAGGCCGAATTCGGTGTTGTTGGCGATTTCGAGGCCATGTTCGAAGCCGCGCGATTTGATCACCGCGAGCACCGGCCCAAAAATCTCCTGCTGCGAAATCGTCGCCATGGGATCGACATCGGCAATCACGGTGGGCTGGATGAAGAAGCCATCGCCGGCTTCGGTGGCGCGCGCGCCGCCAGTAATCAGGCGGCCACCTTCCGCGATGCCCTTCTCGATATAGCCCAGAATCAACTGCATCGATTTCTCGTTGACCACCGGGCCCATCGCCGGGTTCTGCGTGGGGTCGCCAACTGTGATTTTCTCCACGCGCTCCTTCAGGCGTTGCAGAAATTTGTCGTACACGCGCTCATCCACAATGGCGCGCGAGCACGCCGAACACTTCTGCCCGGTGAAGCCAAACGCCGATACCGCCACGCCCTCAACCGCTGAATCGAGATCGGCGTCGGTGTCCACCACGATGGAATCCTTGCCGCCCATCTCCAGGATAGTGCGCTTGATCCAAATCTGGCCGGGTTGTTGCACCGCGGCGCGCTGGTTGATGTGCAGGCCCACTTCCTTCGATCCGGTGAACGCGATGTAGCGCGTTTTGGGATGCTCGACGATGGCGTTGCCGAAGCTGTTGCCGTGGCCCGGGCAGAAGTTGACCACACCGTCGGGAAGGCCGGCTTCTTCCAGGAGCTCGAAAAATTTCGCGGCGATGGTGGGCGAGTCACTCGAGGGCTTCAGGATGACCGTGTTGCCACTCACAATGGACGCCAGGGTCATGCCGCCCATGATGGCGCCGGGAAAGTTCCACGGCGGAATCACCACGCCCACGCCCAGCGGGATGTAGCGCAAGTAGTCGCGCTCGCCAGGCAACTGCACCGGCGCCTCGGCCTTGGAGAGGCGCAGCGCTTCCAGGGCGTAGAAGTCGCAGAAGTCAATCAGTTCGGCGATGTCGCCATCGGCTTCGGCCCAGTTCTTGCCCACCTCGAAGATCATCCACGCCATCAACTCAAACTTGCGCTCGCGCAGCAGAGCGCTCACCCGGAACAGCAGGTTGGTGCGCTCCTCGATCGAGGAAAACTTCCAGGTCTCGAATGCCTTCAACGCGGCCTGCATCGCGGGCTCAACCTCACTCGCGCCCGCCGCCTGGTGAATGCCGACAATCTCCGACGGCTTCGCTGGATTGATCGAGTTCGTCTTTTCAGCGGTCTTCAGGTGGCGGCCGCCGATGACGAGGTCGTACTCACGGCCCAGTTCGTTGCGGACCTTCTCGATGGCAGCACGCATACGGCGCGCGTTCTCGGGATTGGTGAAATCAACCGATGGTTCGTTCTTGAATGTGGTGGGAATCTGGGCGTTATTGATGGTCGCGGAAATGCGAGTTCCTTCCCGGGCGGGAGTCGTTGTCGTAGCCATAAGTGCGTCCTCTCAGAAAGTGATTCTCAGTAGATGCCGTGTTGTGTAGCGCGATTCGGGCGTGACCAGCAGCACATATCCAAGCCTCGATGATAAGCCCGGCGAGCCGCTTTGTCGCTATTCACTCCTGAAGCAGGATTTCGAGGTCGCGGGCTCCGTGCAGAACACGGATGATCTCAACTCCATGCTCAATCGGCAGGTAGAAGACGAGGTGTTTAGGGAACCCTTTCAGCGGAAACGTCCTGACATTGGTGAGGAAGCGGCTGCGGAATTGGTTGACCTTGCCTATCCAGGGCCGGCTAGCCAATAGCTCGAAGGTTACCTCCGCCGCCCGGTAGAAGCGTAGCGCCCTTTCGACGTTGCCCTGGATAGCCAAGTACTCGGCTTGTTCATCGAGGTCCCGCTCCGCAGCCCGTCGAACCAGGATTGCACGCTTCAATCTGTGATCCTGGCAGGCTTGTGACGTTGGCGCAGGGAGCTTCGCTTTTGTGCCCATTTAGCCGAAGTGATCTCTTTCGCCGGGCCGGAATTGAGCCCTTCCAATAGGGCGGCCTCCAGCTTCTCCGTAGCCTGACGCTTGCGGTCATCGCGGATCAGTTCACGAATGTATTCACTGGGCGTACTGTAACCGTCCGCGGTAGCCTGACCTTCGACATATTCTTTGAGGACCTTGGGCAGGGAGACGTTGAGCGATGTCATTTCCATGAGGCTAGTCTAAGGAGTGGTGACAGTTATTGTCAATAACTGGCAGGAGCTGTGAAGCTCGCTGCTGGCAGAATTCCTACTTACAGCCCCATCCACTCCGGATGGTAATCCTTCCAGATCCCTGTTCCAGGCGAGATCTGGCGGACGGGAACGTCCTCGGCGTGCTTCGCCGTGCGTACCCACTCCCAGGCGTGCAGGATTTCGGAGCTATCGAAGTAGCGCGTCTCGGCCTCAAGAATGGCTGCGCCCGCGGTGACGATCGCCACAATCTCTTCCCACTTATCGGCGCCCACGACCGCCATGCGCGCGATGTGGTCGGTGTGCTTCTGCAGAAACCGCATTTCCTCCCAGTGCGCTTTCCAGTCGGCGCCGTGCATCTGCGAAAGGTCGGCGAGGATGCCGATCGGCTTGTGCTTGCGCTGGGCAATCACGATTTCGATTTGCGGCTCAAACGCCTTGACGTCTTCGGCGGTCAGCTTGCCGACGACCTTGAAGCCCAGTACTCCCCCAAAGCTTTCCTTGAGTCGTTCAATCATGGCGGTGCGTGCTCCTTCTTTGTTAGTGGGTCGATATAACTGCAAGATACTGTTGTACACGATTGTCAGTGCCGGTTACATGAGACGCAGAAATGTTTACTACTTCAGGCAAGCAGCTACTTTTTGTCTTCGACCATCTTCTCCACGATCTGGTCAATCGTGTCGAGCGCTTTCTTGGCAGGCATAGTGTCGTTGTTGGTCATGATAGAGAACGCGATGTGTTCCCCGCGCTGGGTGGTGGCGTAGCCCGCGAGCGAGTACACGTGTGCGAGCGACCCCGTTTTGCCATGGATCAGGCCCATAGCTGGCGTGGTGCGAAAACGTTCCGAGAGCGATCCATCCACTCCAGCGATGGGCAGGGTGTCTTCGTAGAGCTGTCCCCAGGGTTGCTTATGACAGTAAAGCAAAATCGCAACCACGGCATCGGGAGTGACCAGGTTCTCGCGCGACAGTCCGGAGCCGTCCAGAAAGACGAACTGTTCCGGTTTGATCCCAGCACGAATCAGGAAACCGCGCAGGACCTCCAGTCCCCCCTGAATTGAGCCCGATGTGCCCTTCTCTTTGCCTAACAAGCGCAGCATCAGCTCGGCGTGCAGGTTCTGGCTCACCTTATTGATGATCCGCAGGTCTTGCGCGACCGGCTGCGACTGATAGCTGGCCAGTACCGACGGCGCAGGATTGGGCGGTCGTGTCCTATCGCCGCCGCCCGAAGCCATCGAGGTGACGCTGAATGTCTGCGTCGACGCAAGTTCGGTGTGGTGCGTGCGTGCCCGCCCATAGATGGTGACGCCCCTCTCCTCCAGCAGTTGCCGGAAGAGTCTGGCTGCGAAATCGGCGGGATCTTCGATGGCCAGGGCTTCCCCGAAGCCGGGGTCGTCCTGCGGGATGTTGCCCCAGAAAGTGAGCTGATTCGAGCCGGGCTCGCGGTTGATGGATACCGTGCGCGGCCCCGTCCCTTGCGGCGTGGTCATCACCCGGTTATCGATTTTGTAATACTCGGGAAACGGGGTGACGGTAAGGAACGCGCGCTCGCCTGGCCGGTCGGCTGGCATGATGTTCACAAAGATGACGTTGTCGTTGATGGTCAGCGCCGAAACCGGTGCCCCCCATTCCCGCGCCAGATCGTCTTGCGACCAGCCCTCGCCGTAGCGCTCGAAGACGAAGTACGAGTCGTCGGCCACGACGTCGCCGTCAATGTATTTCAACCCCTGCTGGACAAGCTGCTCGGCCAGATTCTGCAAGACCTGGATCGGCGGCGTCTTGCGTTCCGTGTGCATGTTGTAGGGAAGCGTTCGTCCAGAGAGATTAGGATCGCCGCGTCCCACCAGCACCAGGTCGGAGTTGAGCCGTCCGTACTTGTCGAGCGTGCCCGAGGTTTCTACGGTGGTCTTGAAGCGATAGTCCTGCCCGATCAGTCCAAAGACGGCCGCCGTCGTGAACAGCTTAGTGTTCGATGCAGGCGTAAACAGTTTGTCCTGGTTGAGGGCGTAGAGCGGTTTGCCGCTGTCCATCGAAACCGCATAGATACCCCAAAATCCGCGCGCAGCCTCGGGATCGCTGAGGATCTGCTCGATCTGGGAAGCCAGCTTCTTCTCCGTACTCTGCCTTTTGTCGCGCTTGTTGGTGGCGGCAAAAGCCGGTGAGAGCAGCGCGAATACTAGGGCTAAGACGGCGAGATTGCGAACCCGGCACATGGAACTACTACTCGGATTCTAGCACCGGCAGGCAAGGCTGCCGTATTTCATTCTGCACGAGCAATCCCGCGCCTTTGCGGCTCAATTACAATCGTTTCATGCGGCCTTATTTTCGCTGGCAGGTACGGTCCCGGACGCTGGAGTTGGGCCGACGAACTCTCGTCATGGGAATTCTGAACGTCACCCCGGATTCGTTCTCCGACGGAGGAGAATTTCTTCAGCCGGAACGCGCGGTGCAACGCGCATTGCAGATGCTGGACGAGGGAGCGGACATTCTGGATCTGGGTGGCGAGTCCACTCGTCCGGGAGCGCGAATTGCAGGGGACGAGGCAAACGCCAAGGTACGGCCGGTGGTCATGGAGGAGGAAGAACTGCGGCGGGTGATGCCGGTGTTGCAAGGCATCCTGCGAGCGCGGCCGGGAACGGTCATTTCGGCAGACACCTACAAGTCAGGCGTAGCCCGCGCAGCCGTGGACGCAGGCGCAGAGATCGTGAACGATGTCAGCGGCTTTCAGTGGGACCCTGAGATGGGGCGGACGTGCGCCCAGTTGCAATGCGGAGTGGTGCTGATGCACACGCGTGGACAACCGGAGAAATGGCGCAATCTTCCCCGCGACCCTGATATCACCGCCGTGGTGGAGCATGACCTCGCCAATCGGTTGCTGATTGCCTTGACGGGCGGCGTGGAGCGGACACGCATCGTGCTCGATCCCGGTTTTGGCTTCGGCAAGAATTTCGAGGAAAACTATCCGCTGCTGGCGCATCTCGATCAATTGCACCGGCTTGGATTTCCGCTGCTGGCGGGGACCTCGCGCAAATCATTCGTGGGGCGCACAATCGGCAAGCAGGCCGGCAAAGATGCGCCGCCGCAGGATCGCCTGTTTGGATCGCTGGCTGCGATGGTCGCCAGCATCCTGCGCGGGGCCCATATCGTGCGCGTCCATGACGTCAGACCAGCGGTAGAAGCCGCAGCCGTCGCCGATGAAGTACTTGCCGCGATGGGAGATGCTTGAGCGAACCCGAACTAGGAGCTGTCATTGTGAGTGTTATATGGTCCTGTCGCCCATCCATAGGGATGAAAATCAACCAGGAGGCACGCTCCGTCAGAATGATATTCACAGCACTACGGCGCGATCTTCAGGCTATAGAGGAAGGCGCTAACCCACACCACGAACCCTGCCAGACCGACATAGATGTAGAGACGCCGTTCGTGGGGGTTATGAATCGTCGGCAGAGGCAAGGGAGTTCCCAAGGCGCGGTGAAACGAAGCTCCCAGCAGACCGCCAAATCCGATGAGCGTCGTCGCGCCACCGAAAGCCAAGCCCGCGATGATGAGGATGAAACTGAGGCTGAACACGACCCACCCGACTACTTGCCCAACAATCTAGACCTCTTACCGAGGTTCTGCAACTGGCCTGCTGGAGGGTTCTTGACATCCAGTGCCGAAGACGATGTCGACGCGTCTTGATTAAACATCGAGAGCTTCGCTCGGGCCGGCATTGTGTCAGCGATTTCTTTAGGAAAATGCCCTCGGGTGAATCGCTTCGATGTCAGCGAAACGAGCGAAGTCCTTCTCATTGAAGGTTAGGATGCGCTTGAGACGGTGCACCCTCATCGCGGCAACCAGGCGCGCATCGTGAACTCGAACCCCTGAGACGTTGTGGGTCACGATTAACCGGCGCCACTCTTGATGAATTGCCAAATTGTCCGCGAGTAGCCGAAGCCGCGACTCAAACAACCGTGCGCGCCGGTCAGCCTCCTGCGGTAAAAGCTCATACCCATTCCGGTCCGCTGGTCGTGTGCAGGCGTTCCAGAACTCAGCGACGTTCTGTGAGGTGTAGCAGAGGAGCGCTCCTTGGTTGGCCAGCGCCTCAAGAGCAGACTCAACGATTGGATAATCAGGGTCGCTGGGCTGTACCCAGCGGATCAGGATGTTGCTGTCAATCAGGTAGGGCGTGCCGGCCATTTTCAGCGACGGTCCTCGTAAAAGCTTTCACGAGTGAATGCCGCGGTTGGCAGGTTCGGCAACTTATCCGAGCCTTCGGCGATCTCGTTGAGCATGACGTGGAGTTCTTCAACAGACAGCCGCCCCTGAGGTTCCGGGTGCTCCGCAATTGCCTCCCGCAGCAGCCGTTCCGCATACTCTTCCAACGCGATGCCTTGCGCTTGGGCTTCTGCGACAAGCCGCTCCACAATTTCCGGGTTAAGTTCAATTTGGATCGTCATAGCCTCGGCACCCCTATGCCGTCATTATCCTTCCTTTTCGGTCAGCGAGTCGAATTACGCGACACGCCGCAGCTTGCCCGAGCGTTCGCTCTACGCCCTTATCGAGAAAGCTGTCCCTTTTTTTCGTATACGAAGCTCTGTCTGGTTCATCTAATTGAACAAGTGCGCGGCCCACTCGGGCAACCGTTAGGGGCGCCCAGACCAGTACTGACAATGCCGGAGCGACTCGAGAACTCATGAAGATAACTTGGAATTCATCTGCACCCCTGCTGTTTGTCCTTCTGTTTTCAACTTCCCCTGCGTGCGCTCAAGGCGGCAAGAGTGCGCAATCGGCGGCTCCGCCGCAAGGGCCGTTCACCGACTACCGTTACGAAAAACCTGGCACGATCCATAAGATCACCGCGAAGGACCTGCCTGCGCCCTACGCAACGAAATCCGCGTCGAGCTGGGCTCGCATTGTGGACCGCCCAAAGAATGCGTGGCCGCAGGCGCCGGCGGGCTTCAAAGTCGATTTGTTTGCCACTGGCCTCGATGAGCCGCGCAAGATCATCGCCGCGCCCAACGGCGATATCTTTCTCGCCCAAACTCACAAGGGTGAGATCACGATTTTCCGCGGCATCACCGCCGATGGAAAGCCGGGACAGACAGCGACCTTCGCGAGGGGGCTCGACGAGCCATACGGCATCGCCTTTTATCCTCCAGGACCGAACCCGGAATATGTTTATGTTGGCGACACCGGCGCCGTGCTGCGCTTCCCTTATCACAGCGGCGACCTGAAGGCGGCGGGAAAGCCGGAGCACGTCGCCGACCTGCCCAGCGGCGGCGGACACTCGACTCGCAACATCGTTTTCTCGCCAGACGGCAAGCAGATGTTCGTCGCTGTCGGCTCTGCCTCAAATGTCGATGACCCCGACACGCATCCTGCGGAGAAAAACCGCGCCGATATTTTGGTCATGGATCCCAATGGTTCCAACCAGCGCGTGTATGCCTATGGCATGCGCAACGCGGGCGGGGGGCTGGCAATCGATCCCAAAACCGGCGAGCTGTGGTGTTCGGTGAACGAGCGTGACGGCCTGGGCGACAATCTCGTGCCCGACTACATTACCCACGTGCAGGCTGGCGGTTTTTATGGGTGGCCGTACTACTATACCGGCGGCAACCCGGACCCCCGTTTGAAGGGCAAGCATCCCGAACTGAAGGACAAAACGATTGTGCCCGATGTGTTGCTGCAGCCTCACAATGCGTCACTCGAGATGACGTTCTACGAGGGTAAGCAATTTTCCGCGGAATACCAGGGCGACATCTTCGCTGCGCAGCATGGCTCGTGGAACAAGAGCGTGCGCGTGGGATACGAAGTCATCCGCGTGCCACGGCATCAGACCGGAAAGGCGAGCGGCGAATACGAGGACTTCCTCACCGGCTTCGTGCTTTCCAATGGGCAAGTTTGGGGACGTCCAGTCGGGGTGACGGTGGCTCCGGACGGATCGTTGCTGGTAACTGACGATGGGTCGAATTCGATCTGGCGAGTGCGCTATGCCGGGAAATAGGGGAATCTTACTCGTTGCGACTCAGGTTTTTCGGAGAATATAATGAGGCACCATGGGTACGATTGACGATACCCGCAAGCTGCTGCAGGACCTGGTGACGCCGGACCTGAAAGCCCTGAGTGTGCGCGTCGAGGCGCTGGAGAAAAGAGTCGATTCGGGTTTCGCTGACCTTAAGCAGGCGATCGGCGACGTGGACGTCCGGGCTGAGCGCCGGCACACGTCGGGCTTCGCTGACCTTAAGCAGGCGATCGGCGACGTGGACGTTCGGGCTGAGCGCCGGCACACGTCCTTGCTCGTAGCCCTGCATCTGGAAGAGCGGGTGAAGCGGCTGGAGGAACGCGCCGCCCCCACGAACAACGAACCTAGAACAGCCCCCGCCAGCCGAAACGGCGAACCACGAGCAAAAGATATCCGCCTGCATCCCTGGAGGTCCGTAGCTTAGGTTTTCTCGCGGATTGCCTCTCCGCCCTCCGGGCCGTAGAAGAATACCCATGTCGCGAAATCGTCGGTGAACTCCACGAAGCGATGTGGCTCGCCGGCGGCCACGAACAACACGTCGCCCGGTCCGAACGAAAACTCTTCGGCCCCACGTTGAAAGCGTCCCGTGCCCGACGCGATCACGTAGATCTCGTCGCGGCTGTGCGGATGCTGTTTATCGGTGCCGCGCGGCGCGTACAGCTTCACTGTTAGCGTACCGTGCCGAAACAACTCTACGGAGCGCTCGCCGTTAGGGCCGGGTAGTTGGTCCAGGCCGCTTAGCGCCTTCAGGTAACCCGGAACGATTTTCCCCTCGATCTTCATCGTGAAGCCGGCGCCGAACTCAGTTCGGCCTTTGCTTTTGGTTTCCAGACGCCTACGATCACTCCCATCAAAATGCAGCCGAGCAGCGGGTAGGCGGCGGAGATCATAATGAAGGACACCGTGCGAATTTCAAAGACCATTTCGGTGATCATAGCAATTGCGGCCGCCAAGCCCACTAGGATGCCGATGCTGATCCCGCGTAACAGACTGTGCGTTAGGTAGCCAGTTAAGATCCGGGCGATGACGTAGGCGATCAAGAGGCTGCAGACTAGTGAGACGATATAGGGCCAGAAGTCCGGATGGGCCATGTACGCCTGCAATTCCTCCGGCGGGATGCGCGTGCCCGCCTGCCACGGCGCTCGGAAGGCCGTGAACCACACCGCCCCAAGTATCCAGTCCACAATGCCTGCCAACACCACGGCACCCCAATTCAATCGCATCGCTTCGCCCCTCCTGAGTGTGCGCGGAGACAATATCCTGTTCTGGGGGTTTGACGCAACTGGAGGATTGTGATTTGTAGACGCTCCAAAACAATGTCCGATCAGAACGCGCAAGCTTTCCACTCGGCATCACCGTCTGGAAGATATTCGCGGCAGCCTTCTGCCGGAAACGGCTGCCGAAACTTGGCCGGCGTGACGACTAAGCTACGGCGGGCCCGACGCGTATCGCGCGAGTGGTGCCAAGTAGCATCCTGTAATACAGCGTTCCTTGACACTGCGTCCTGCATTCTCTACGGTACTTACGCCGATGCAATGTCAGCGATAACTCATGCCAAAGCGTGTCAAATTCGCCCTGCTGGTTGTGCTGCTGTTAGCTTGGTGTTCCTTCGCAGGGGCAGAGAAGATCGCGGATATTCGTCCACAGGGCTACGTCACCGATCTCGCGCACGTCGTTGATCCCGCGACCAAGGCCAAGCTGGAGACGCTGTGCGCCGAGGTCGAGCAAAAGACAGCCGCTCAAATTGCGGTGGTGACCGTAAACTCCCTCGATGGCCGCAGCAAGGAAGACTACGCGGCCGATCTGTTTAAGCAGCTCGGTGTCGGATCGAAGAAGGAGAACCGTGGCGTTCTGCTTTTAATTGCGCCTAAGGAGCGCCAGTACAAGATTGAGGTTGGCTACGGGTTAGAGCCGGTGATCAACGATGCTCGCGCAGGGGACATCGGGCGGGAGATGGTGCCCGATCTACGCAACGGAGACTACAGCGCTGCTGTACTCCTGGGTACGACGCGTGTGGCCCAACTGATAGCAGCGGACAAGGGTGTGCAGTTGAATGGCGTGCCGGCCTCCCAGCCGAGCGCGCCCGCAGGGGAAACGTCGTGGTGGATCCCGCTGCTGATCATCGTGATCATTTTCGTTGTCGTCCGCGTTCTTTCGCGCTCGGTGCGAGGCAACGGTCGCGGTCCACGATCGGGTGGAGGCGGTGGATCCGCTCTTCCCTGGTTTTTGTTGGGGAGCGCCTTGGGGGGCCGTGGAGGTAGCTGGGGTGGCGGGTTTGGCGGTAGCTCCGGAGGCTACTCGGGCGGCGGCGGTGGATTTGGAGGCTTCGGCGGCTTTGGTGGCGGCCTGAGCGGCGGTGGTGGCGCGGGCGGCAGTTGGTGAACTACCACGCTGGGAGTGACAATCGATGAAGAAACCGGAAAACAAACTACAGGAACTGGTTACCCGATTGCAGCAGGCGTGCGGCGAGAATCTGGTGTCCGTTGTTCTGTATGGTTCCGCGGCCCGCGCAGACTTTCATGAAGAGTTCTCCGACGTGAACGTGCTGGTTGTGTTGCAGCACTTGCAGGCGGCGTCGTTTGCGGCGATCTCAGCGGTCCTGCAGTGGTGGAGTCGGGAAGAGAAGCTGCGCCCGCCGATGATCATGACGCTCGACGAACTGCGCGAATCCGCCGATGTTTTCGCGATCGAGCTGCTCGACATGCAGCGCTCGCACAAGACGCTGTTCGGCCAGGATGTAGTGACAGCACTCGATGTACCGATGAACCTGCACCGCATCGAGGTGGAACACGAACTGCGGACCACACTGTTGCGATTGCGCCACCACTTGCTGCTGAGTCCTGACAACGAAGACGAACTCCGGGCCGTGCTGGCGAAATCGATCACATCCGTTCTAACGCTGTTCCGCCATGCCTTGATCGCGTTGGGAGAAAATCCTCCGGCAGCGAAGCCGCAGTTGCTGGAAAGTGCCGGGGAGGTCTTCGGATTTGAAGTGCAGCCTCTGCGGTCAATCCTGGAGTTGCGGAACGAAGACTCGCATCCGGAGAACTTGCACGAGCTGTACCATGCGTACATGAGCGCAATTCAGCGGGTCGTTCACGAACTGGATGCGCGGGTGCCCAAGCATCAGTTGCAGAAATTGCCGTAGGAGGGCTCTGAAAAAGTCAGCATTCTGTGTTCCCGGGACTTATGAGGGTTGTGTGAACCAAACTTGGCATTTGCCGGTGGACTAGATGGGCGAAAATCCAGCGCCGTAGCCGGGGTCCCCAGTTCGCACCGCCTTTGCGCGAAATGGGGTGGAAGTAGGCGCGGCACAGTTTAGCCCAGCACGGAGCCGCAGGCGGAGTGCTGGGTGGAGTGGGAAATAGATCCCAGTCCCTTCAGGGACGGCACAGTCCTGAAAGCCGGAACTACCCGAACATGGCTTGCGCGGTGCTTCTCCAGTGAGATGTCCATTTATCTAACAAGGATCGGCGGGGAGAGATTGGCATGAAAAAAGGAATCATCGTATTGGTCGTGATTGTGTTGCTGGTGCTCTGGATCGGCGGCACCTTCGTTGGCCATCGTAACGAGATGGTCCGCAAACGCGAAACCGTGAATGCAGCCTGGGCGCAGGTGGATGTCGTTCTGCAGCGCCGGGCCGACCTCATCCCGAACCTGGTGGAGACGGTGAAAGCGTTTGCCACCCACGAGGAAAAGGTTTTCGGCGACATTGCGGCAGCGCGTGCCGCGATGGCGGGAGCGAAGACGCCGCAGGAGAAGATCGCCGCCAATGGTCAGCTCGATTCCGCTCTTAGCCGCCTGTTGGTCGTCGTGGAGAATTATCCGCAACTGCGCTCCAATGAAAACTTTCTGCGCTTGCAGGACGAGCTAGCGGGGACGGAAAACCGGATCGCCATCGAACGCCGCCGTTACAACGAGACCGTGCAGGACTACAACACGTATATCAGCTTGTTCCCGAACAATATTGTCGCAAGTCTTTCGGGGTTCACCCGCAACGATGCCTACTTCAAGACAGAAGAGGGAGCACGGCAGGCGCCAAAAGTGAATTTTGGCGGGGCGCCTACGCAGCAACCCGCTCCAGCACCGGCGAAATAGAGTCACTGTAATTCAGGAAGGGCGGGCGTTTCAGGTCCGCGTTCAGCTCCTCAATGTTGTCATCACGAGTGGGCTTCAGCCCGCGAGGGATCTGCTTGTGCGTGGTTATGGAAAAAGCAGATTCCTCGCGCCAAAATCGGGCGCTCGTAATGACAATTCATCAATCACGCCTTTCGCCCACCAATGTGTCACCTTAATTCGCGATCCTCAATCACGGGCGTTAAATAACTTGCTGCTCGCGGACCGCCGCGCCATTGTTCGCGGCGGCAACTGCGCAAGCGGCACGTTCGAATGCACGCTCCAGATCGGCGAGCAGGTCGTCCACGTCTTCAATTCCCACGGACAGGCGAACCAGGTCCGTCGCCAACGAGCGCGCCTGACGAACCTCCACCGGAATACTCGCGTGCGACATGCACCCCGGCAGGCTGATTGAGGAATTCACGCTGCCAAAGCTCACGCTGATGCGGAACAACTGCGTCGCCTCCACGACTTGCTTCGACACTTCAAACGAGCCCGTCTCAAAGCTGATGACTGCCCCTGCTCCACGCGTCTGCTTGGTATGCACTTCGTGACCGGGGTGGCTGGCCAGCCCTGGGTAATGCACGCGCTGCACCGCAGGATGCGTGCACAGGAAGTTCGCCACTTTGAGCGCATTCGCCTGCTGGCAGTCGAGGCGCAATTTCAGCGTCTTCACGCCTCGCAGCAGCAGATAACAGTCGAAGGGCCCGAGCGCGGAACCCTCCCCGTTCTGAATAAAGTAGATTTGCTCCGCCAGTTCGGGCCGCTTTACTGCAACTACTCCCGCCGTGACGTCGCTATGGCCGCAGAGATACTTGGTTGCCGAGTGCACGACGATGTCGGCCCCCAGATCAAGTGGATTCTGCAAGTACGGCGACATCGCGCTGCTATCCACGCACAACAACGAGCCGTGCTGGTGCGCCAGGTCGGCTAGCTTCCGGATGTCAACGATCCGCAGCAGTGGGTTCGTCGGGGTCTCGATGTAAAGCAGTCGAGTTTTTGGAGTGATCTGCGCCGCAAAGGTCTCGATGTCGCACGCATCCGCATAGCGGACCGTCACGCCGGTGCGGTCCAGTATCCTGGAGAACAGCCGGTAGGTTCCGCCATACAAGTCATCTCCGGCGAGAATTTCGTCTCCCACCGAAAGTAGTCGCGCGACCGCACTGATCGCCGCCAAACCACTGGAGAAACAGAAGGCGCGATCGGCATTCTCCAAGCGGGCCAAGAGGTCCTCGAGCACGGTGCGGGTTGGATTCCCGCTGCGCGAGTAATCGTAGCGACCGAAGGTGTCCGCTTCCTCCTGTTCGAAAGTTGCGGTCTGGTAGATCGGCGTAGCGATTGGCCGGAACGGATCTTCCGGACAGGCGTTGAAAGTAAGAAGTCGGCTGGCGAATTTCATGAGGCCTTCCCGGCAACCAAAAGTTCATCGGCAACACCCAGTTGCTGGGCGCGGTAGATATCGCAGACATCGGCCATCACCGACACCGCAGTGGGCCATCGTCCGGCACCTTTGCCTCGCACCTTCACCACGTCGCCGTTCTGCGATTCGATTTCCAGACAGTTCTCTTCGTTGATGGTTTGAGCGAAGGCATGAGTGTGCTCGAACAGTTGGGGAGCGATGCGAGCTCGCAACCCGAATTTATCCAGGGTCAACGACGCCACCAAGCGAACGGAGCGCCCCGAGCGCGCAGCATCTTGAACAGCCTCGCAGTCGAACTGCTCAATGCCGGTGCGCTCGATGTCGGCCGGATTAAGCCACGCGCCAAAGGCGGTCTTTGCCAGCAGCGCGAGTTTGTGCGCTGCATCGCTGCCATCGAGGTCGGAAGTTGGATCCTGCTCGGCGAAACCCAGTCGCTGCGCCTCACCGAGTGCATCTTCGCGACTCAGACCCTCAGCGAGACGGTCGAGGATGAAATTGGTGGTCCCATTCACCACGCCATGCAGCGTGCGGATGCCGCTGGTTTCAGCAATGCGGCTCACTTGCTCGAGCATCGGCACCCCACCTCCGACGGCTGCTGAGTACAACAATTGCACGCCAGCGAGATCAGCAATTCGGCAAAGCTGCTTGCCATGGCGGCTCACCACCAGTTTGTTTGCGGTAATGACGTGCTTGCCCGACTTCAGCGCCGCCTCAATCAAATCCCTCGCCGGCGACAGTCCGCCGATCAACTCGATGATTACGTCACAGTCGGAGCTAACAACCTCCCACGGGTCATGCGAAAGCAATGCCGAGGGAATTTCGTCCTCGCGCTCCATGCGGCGAACTGCGACCCGCCTGACGTCGAACGTCTCCGGATGAGCTGCCAGTGTGCGATAGACGCCCAGCCCCACTGTGCCCGCCCCAAGCAGCCCGACGCGTAATGGCGCCGCAGACGGGTATTGGTCAGCGAACGATATGGGAAGGCCGCAGATGAGAGTTGGTGAGTCGGAATTCAGGGTTGCCACTTCGATGGTCAGTCCGTGCTGCTCGGCAAACTCGATCGCTCTCGGCTGCACCACGCCATTACCGGCGCGCACCGCCTGCGCCCAACTGACCGTGCTATAGCGGCGCGGGACGTTGACGGTGTCGGCGGGATCGTGTTCGAAGATGCCGTTCACATCTTTGACCAGCCGGCAGCGCTCGGCCCCTAAATGGTGGGCAACGAAGACGGCAGTCAAATCGGAGCCGCCACGGCCCAAGAGGGAAAGGGTTCCATCTTCCTGGCGTCCGACGAACCCGGGCACCACGGCTACCGATGCATCTTCCAAAACGCTCAGCACCCGGGGAACGTCGATGCCACAAGGCTCCGCGTTCAATACCGGGCCACGGGTCCGTAGGCCGAGCCGGACTTCATCTACGACCACGGAGTGAACTCCCGCGCGTTCGAGCGCCAGCGTTAGCAGTGCTGCTGAAGTAGCTTTGCCGGTCGCGACCAGCGTTGCCACGGCTTCATCGCTTAGACCGGGGCCGTACGTCCGCGCGCGCGCCAGTAGAGCATCGGTCGTCGATCCGATCGCCGAAACTACCGCAACAACCCGGTGCCCATCGCGTGTCCAGCGATAAATCTCCTGTACGGCCTTGGAAAGATCGGCTTCGCAACACAGCACTGAGCTGCCAAACTTCAGAACAGTTATCGGGTAACGATGCATGACGCCCTCCCAGCTTTTTCGGTTGCGACTGCCAGGGCCTGCTCCAGATCGGCAATGATGTCTTCCGGGGATTCGAGGCCAACCGAGAGCCTGATCAGCCCATCGGTAATGCCAATCTTGTTGCGCGTTTCCACTGGCACATCGGCGTGCGTCATGGAGGCCGGATGGGTGATAAGCGTCTCGACCGCGCCTAGGTTCTCGGCGAGCGAACAGAGCCGCACGGAGTTCATCAGCTCCACGGCGGCCTCGGCGCCGGCTGTGATCTCGAAGGCAAGCATGCCCCCGTGTGCCACATGCTGGCGCTCTGCTAGCGCCTTCTGCGGAAACGAGGCGAGTCCGGGATAATGCACGCGCTCAACCGCGGGATGCGATTCCAGCCATTGAGCGACGATGGCAGCGTTCTCGGAATGCAGCTTGAGCCGCAATGGCAAGGTCTTGATCCCGCGCAGCGTCAGCCAGGCATCTTGCGGCGACTGAATGCAACCCGTGGTTTTGCGTATCAAACGGAAGCGTTCCAGCAGTTGTTCATCATGCGTCGCCAGCGAACCGCCTACGGTCGCGTTGTGGCCTTCGATGTACTTCGTAGTCGACAGCACGCTGATGTCGGCGCCAAGCTGGAACACAGGTTGCAGCACCGGCGTCAGGAAAGTGTTGTCCACCGCGAGAAGCACACCGTGCCGGCGTGCAACCGCTGCAATAGCTGGAATGTCGCACAGCTTGAGCGTCGGATTTCCCGGCGTCTCGACGAAGATCAACTTCGTTTGCGCTGTGATGGCTTGCTCGACCAACTCGGCTCGGGATGCATCCACCAGCGTGTGCTCGATGCCCAGTCCACTTAGGAGTTGTTGGCACAGGCGCACCGTGCCGCCATAAACCACTTCGGAAATCACCACGTGGTCCCCGGACTTGAGCAGGGACAGGAACAGGGTTGTGATTGCCGCCATGCCGGTGGCAAAGCACACCGTCGCAGGTGTCCCTTCGAGCGCAGCCAAGGCGCGTTCCAGCGCGTCCACGGTTGGGTTGGCTGCGCGCGAATAGGTAAATCCCTTGTGAACACCAACCGCCTGCTGCACGAAAGTTGTGGATTGATAGATAGGCTGGAGAATGGCGCCGGTAGTCGGATCAGGTCCCAGTCCGCCATGAATAGCGATGGTAGGTATGTCGTAATTGCCGTGAGCCACGGTGAATCTCCCTTCGATGTCTGAGCGAAAAGTAGGCTAAAAACAAAATCGCCGCCGGTGTAAGCCCCAGGCGGCCGCTCAGTGTAGGGAGATTGTTAGGTGCGTGATCGCACTCCCGACGCAGGCACGGCGCCACCTGGGGCGCACATGGCCATAAACATTCGGGAATCGATCAGTAAATGCATAGTCAAAATCTGATCACAGCGATCAGTGGCAAGAGCATAACATAAGCGAAGTTCCTGTCAAGCAAAACATGACAGCATGGGATACCAGATTAGGGGTGTTCCCCGTTTTTTCCAAGATTCTCCCTGCCCCTGTACGCGGGCCTGAGGTTGATTTATTCATGAGTATGCATAATTACTTGAGGTGTCATCCCAAGTGTCACATGGGCCTGCGGCCCACCCATGCGATGAAAAACTCTCTTAAGCTGTCATCCTGAGCGACGAGTCCGGTCGCCTTGGCGACTGGACGAGGAGTCGAAGGACCCCTATGCTGCCACTCAGACTTGTTGCCGTGCGAGACGGCCGTACTGTGATTCTTGCAGCAATAAGGGTCCTTCGACTCGCTGCGCTCGCTCAGGATGACAGCTTGAGCCTGAAACTCTCTAGAGTCTCCCCACAGCTCCGCTACTGCCGAATCCTCGGGTTAAACGCCGAATACAGCAGATCGGTAATGAAGTTCACCAGCACGTAGGTCAGCCCGATCATCAATATGCAGCCTTGCACCAGGTAGTAGTCGCGGTTGGAGATGGCCGTGACAGTGAGCCGCCCAATGCCTGGCCACGAGAAGATCGTCTCGGTCACGATGGCTCCGGCAAGCAGCGCTCCAAATTGCAATCCGACGACGGTGAGAATCGGGATCATGGCATTGCGCAGTGCGTGCCGATAAACCACCGTGCGCTCGGGCAAACCTTTGGCGCGGGCGGTGCGAATGTAATCCTGTCCCAACTCTTCCAGCATGGAGGTGCGTATCATCCGCGTAAGGATGGCAGCCAGCGCTCCACCCATCGTGATCGCAGGAAGCACCAGGTGCGCCAGCGAGCCCGAGCCGGAGACCGGCAGCCAGCCTAATTCAATCGCGAAAAACAAGATGAGGATCGGCCCGAGCGCGAAGTTCGGGAAGGACAATCCCAGCAGCGAGACGAAGCTGAGCGCGCGATCGTCCCAATGATTGCGATGCAGCGCCGAACGTACCCCGGCGGGAATCGCCAGGGCGAGTGCCACCAGCAATGCCGCGAGAGTGAGTTCCATGGTGGCGGGATAGGCTTGTGCGATCACGTGGCCGACATTCTGATTGAGGCGCAGCGAGCGTCCCATGTCGCCGTGTACCAGGCCGCGCCAGTAGTTCACGTACTGTTGTCCCAGCGGCGCATCCAGCCCGTATGCATGACGCGCCGCGGCAATGTCAGTGGCTACCGCTCCTTCGCCCAGCATCTGCTGGATAGGGTCGCCCGGCACCAGATGAATCAACAGGAAAACCACCGACACCACCAGCCAGATCACGGGCAGCATGTACAGCGATCGCGAGAGCAGATAGCGCATCAGTAGGCCAGGGGCGTTGCCGGGGACGATTGTACCTGGGACTGCGGTTGCGTCCCTTCGATGTTCACGCTGACCACGCGCAGTCCGTCCATGGCCGCGACGGTGTAGCGGCGGCCCTGGTATTCAAAGCTGTCGCCTACCTCGGGAATCTTCTGCAGTTGCGCCAGCATGAAGCCGGCGAGGGTTTCGAAGCCTTCGTCGCGCGGCAACGCAATCCGATATTGCGATTCCAGATCGCGAATGTTGACCGAGCCATCGAGGGTCATCGAGGCAGCACCCGGCGCAAGCCGGGGCTCGGTAATATCGAACTCGTCCTCGATTTCGCCTACCAGTTGTTCCAGCACATCTTCCACCGTCACCAGGCCCGCAGTCGAGCCGAACTCGTCGACTACCACCGCCAGGTGCCGCTTGCGAACTTTGAACTCGATTAGCAGATCGGGAAGCGGCTTGGTTTCGGGCACCACCAGCACCTCGCGCATGATGTGGCGAACTTGCAGGCCACTGGGCCGGGTGACCGGTTTGCCGGAAGCGGTGCGATTCACCCGGTAGCGCAACCAGCGCATCAGGTCCTTGGCGTACAACACCCCGATGATGTGCTCGGGGCCGCGCTGTACATCGTAAACTGGCACGCGTGAGTGTTGCTCCTCCACCACGCGCTGCAACGCTTCCTCCAGCGATATGTCACCGGGCAACGAAAAGATGTCGCGCCGCGGCACCATGATTTCGCGCACCGAAATGTTTTCCAGCTCGAGCGCGCGATGGATCAATTCCTCCTGCGTGGGCGCCAGCATTCCCAGCCGGCGGCTGGCGGAAACCATCAGCTTCAACTCCTCGGACGAGTGCACTCCACCTTCGCGCACCTGTCGCATGCCAAACGCTCTCAAAGCGATCCGGGTGGAAGCGGTCATGAAAGCGAGAAACGGCGCGGCAACGGTCATGAAGAAATCCATCGGTCCGGCAACCGCCAGCGCCACCCGCTCGGTACGCTGCAAGGCAATCGACTTGGGAACCACCTCACCGAGGATGACAACCAGATAGGTGATCAACACGAAGGCAACCACGACGGAAACTCCGTGCGCGTAGAGCCGAGAGTGCGGCAACGGGAGGAACAGCGGTTCCAGAATGCGGGCCATAGAGGCCTCGCCGATCCAGCCCAAGGCCAGGCTGGCCACGGTGACGCCGAACTGCACGGTGTTGAGGACGTGGTCGAGCTTCTGATGGAGCTTCTGGACGGTGCGCGCGCCAATGCGGTGCGCCGCGATCATTTGTTGCAGTCGCGTTTCGCGCACGTTCACCAGAGCGAATTCGGCAGCCACGAAAAACGCGTTTGCCGCGACGAGCAAAACTACCACCACGATGCGCAGCACAACGAAAGTAACCATGAAGCTGAAATCTTATCATCGGCGGGAGGACGGGAGCGGCTTGCAACCGCCGCCGGAGAAGCTGGCGCGAGCGTTCACAATGCGCAATCTTGTTTGCGGAAGAGAGTCTACTGCCGCGCTTTCTTCGACACTTTCTTGGCGGCCTTTTTTGCCGCTTTCTTCGGAGCTTTCTTGGAGGCCGACTGGGCCGTGCTCTTTCCGGTAGGCTTTGCCGCCGAACGCTTGGTGCGGCGCGTGGGGTGCAACAGCCATGGATTTGGTACCGCTTTGTCGGTGGGTGGCTTCTCTAGCTGCTCGGAGTTCTTTCCAGCGGCTGCTTGCTTCAGCCTGCGAATGTCTTCTGCCTGCTCTTCCGCCATCATGCCGAAGTAGTCCTTGATGGTAGGCAGGTTGGGAGGGTCGGCGATTTGCACAAGCTTTCGTGGTGACATGCTCAGCTAAGATACCGCGATTGCATATAGGATGTCACTGCTTCGCAAGGGGGGCATTGCGGAACCAGCGTCCGAGTGGGAGGCCAAGGCCCCAACGGGAGGGTATATCCGAGTGGCGGTGCGTCACCCAAGTCGCGCAACCGTTGACATGTGCCGACTAGCTGCTTACTCTAACGTAATATCGTGTAACTGTGCGCCTTTCGGCCTTCGAAGTACATCCAATCCTTATGAATTTCTTGCGACGTCATCTCCGGTTTCTGGCAGCCATTCAACTCCTACCCGCTTTGGAGAGCGGTGAGGAAACCCTGGTTGGCGGCCAGGCTGTGCTCGAAGGCGTCATGATGCGTTCGCCCCATGCCTGGGGTATCTGCATCCGCAGGCCCGATGGCACCATGGCGACGCACTCGGAGCCGCTGGAACGCCCCTCGGAGCGGCACAAATGGATGGGCTGGCCGGTGGTCCGTGGGGTCATGACGCTCGGCCAGGCAATGGCGCTGGGTTTCCGCGCTCTGCGCTATTCCGCCAATGTCGCCATGGGCGAGTTAAGCGCTGAAGACGAGAAAAAAACCGAGGTGCCGGGCTGGGCCCTTGCCCTGAACGTCGTGCTGTCGCTCGGGTTCTTCATCTTCATGTACAAGTTTGTGCCGTTGCTCGCCGCGACCAAGCTGAAGAATGCGTATCCGGCTTTCGGCAATCAAATCGTTTTCAACATCGTGGACGGCGTCATCCGCATCGCACTTTTTGTGCTGTTCATTTGGGGCATCTCGCGCTGGCCCGACATTCGCCGTGTTTTTCAGTATCACGGCGCCGAGCATAAAACGGTCTTCGCCTTCGAGTCGCGTGGTCCGCTGACCATCCAGAACGCGCAGTCCTATTCAACGTTCCATCCGCGCTGCGGTACCAGCTTCCTGATGACCGTGATGCTCATCGCGATGGTCATTTACATGATGGTACCGGCAACAACGTTCTGGGCCCGCTTCGCCTTCCGCATCGCGCTGCTGCCGGTTATTGCGGGCGTGTCGTACGAGCTGATTCGCTTCGCCGCCAAACACGGCTCGTCGTTGTTCGCAGTGCTTACCAAGCCGGGACTATGGTTGCAGCGCATCACCACCCAGCCTCCCTCGGATGACCAGGTCGAGACCGCCATCGCCGCCTTGAACGAGGCCATGGAGTTGGAGAAACAGCGCGGCGGCGAACTGGTGATTGCGTAGCGGCGCCCGCCGCGAACTACTTAGCCTCTCTCTCACGGTTTAAAGGGAACGACTTCAGCCCGTGCCGTCGGATGCGATTGGAAAGTGAATGTTGTAGATCGCCGGCGTAAGTAATGTCCCACGGTGGTTGTTTGGCAGCGAGGGTTCGTCTGTGGAATTGTCATTACGAGCAACGGACCTGCTTGGGCAGGTTGAAACAGGAATGACAAATGGTCAAAACGCATATTGATTCTATTGGGTTTGCGTCTTTGTCATTGGGAGCGAAGCGAGGAATCTGCTGTTTTGCGCTCGGCATCGTGGCTAGGGGAAACAGCAGGTCCCTCACGGCCTGAAGGCCGTTCGTGATAACAACTGAGAGATGGCGAAACCGGATTGGAGTTCCCGTACAATAATCTTTGCGGCCGTTGTGAACACGGCACATGTTGGATCCCATGTTTGAACGTCTTGACCAAACTGAACTGAAGTACGAAGAGCTCAACAAAGCTCTGTCTTCGCCGGATATCGTCTCCGACTCGGCGCGCTTCCAGAAGACCGCCAAGGCCCACAGCGAAGTGGCGCCCATCGTCGAGAAGTATCGCGAGTACAAAGACCTGACCCGTGGCATCCAGGAGAGCAAGGCCATGCTGGCCGAGGAGAGCGACCCCGAGATGCGCTCCTACGCGCAGGATGAGTTGACGCAACTCGAGGAACGCGTTCTCCAGGTGGAAGCGGACCTGAAGGTGCTGCTGCTGCCCAAGGACCCGAACGACGAGAAGAACGTGGTGCTCGAAATCCGCGCTGGCACTGGCGGCGATGAGGCCACGCTGTTCGCGGCCGAGATCTTCCGCATGTACACGCGCTACGCCGAAAGCCAGCGCTGGAAAGTGGAAGTGCTTTCGACCTCGGAATCAACCGTCGGCGGCTTGAAAGAAGTGATCGCCATCATCGAAGGCCAGGGAGTGTATTCGCGCATGAAGTACGAGAGTGGCGTGCATCGTGTGCAGCGGGTTCCGCAGACTGAGACCCAGGGCCGCGTACACACTTCCGCGGTGACCGTCGCGGTGCTGCCCGAAGCCGAAGACGTGGACATCAAGATCGAAGCCAAGGATATTCGCATTGACACCTTCTGCTCCTCTGGTCCCGGCGGTCAATCGGTGAACACCACCTACTCGGCGGTCCGCATCACTCACCTGCCGACCAATACGGTCGTGAGCTGCCAGGACGAGAAGTCGCAAATCAAGAATCGAGAGAAAGGAATGCGCGTGCTGCGCGCCCGCCTGTACGAAATGGAACAGCAGAAGCAGCAGGACGCGCTGGCCAAGGAGCGTAGGGCGATGGTGGGCAGCGGCGATCGCAGCGAGAAGATCCGCACCTACAACTTCCCGCAGAACCGTGTCACGGACCACCGCATCGGCTTCACCGCGCACCAACTGCCGGAGTTCATGGACGGCCGCATCCAGCCCATGATCGACGCGCTGATCACGCACTTCCAGGCCGAGAAAATGAAGCAAGAGATGGAGGTCACGGCCTGATCCCGTGCAACTAAAGCAAGCGCTCGCGACCGCGATCGAACGTCTCGACGCGGCCGACGTAGGCTCCCCCCGCATGAACGCCGAGGTGCTACTTATGTTTGTACTCGGCGCCGATCGTGCCTACCTGTACGCGCACCCCGAGCGCGAGCTCACTCCGGAAGAAGCGGCGCGATACGAAGAAGTGCTGGCCCTGCGCGCGACCGGCATGCCATCGCAGTACATCACTGGGCACCAGGAGTTCTGGGGCTTGGATTTCGTGGTCTCGCCGGCGGTGCTGATTCCGCGGCCCGAGACCGAGCATCTCGTTGAGGCTGTGCTGGAGTTGGCGCGCGGAATCCAGCGTCCCAAGCTGGTCGATGTAGGCACAGGTTCGGGATGCATCGCACTGGCGCTCGCACACGAGTTGCAGGATGCGGAAGTCTATGCCGTCGATCTCTCGGTCGAAGCGCTGGAAATCGCGCGCGCCAATGCCGCCCGGCTGCAACTCGATAAGCGGGTGCGGTTCCTGCAATGCAATGTCCTCGATCCCGTGTTCGATAAGAACCATCTTGTCATCCCGAGCGAGGACGTCAGTCCGGGCCGAGAGCCTGCCCTGAGCTTGTCGAAGGGGAGCTGCTTTTCCGAATTTCGCGATTTCGATTTTGTAGTCAGCAACCCGCCGTACGTCGCTTTCAGTGAAGCCGACAAGGTGCAGAGGTCGGTGCAGGAGTTTGAGCCGACGATGGCTGTCTTCGCCGGCTTGCATGGGACCGATGTGATTGTCCCGTTGATTGAGCAGGCACACCGCGCTCTGAAACCTGCGGGCTGGTTAGCGCTGGAGATCGGCTACTCCATGCGAGATGAGGTCCTGAACTTGCTAAGTCCCACGATGTGGGAAGACGTCCGCGTCGTGCCTGACCTGCAAGGGATTCCACGGGTGGTGGCGGCCAGGAAAAAACCCGACCGGCCATCGGCTAATTACTTCCCCCAGCCATGAAATCCTTCGACAAAGGATGACGCCCGAGATCTGCCAACCATTTCTTCACCCCAACGATGACAGGCTCCAAAACAACTGCATCGCCCTGCTTGTGTATGCGCACCGCCTTTCCGTTGAACTCAAATTCCTTTGGCAGGATGACATACTGGTGTCCGCCTCGAAGTATCAGCCTGACAGTCTTAGTCGATTTCCTCGGTACACCCATATAACTCCTTCAGTGCCGGAAGTGTCTTACTCCGGTAAGTACCATCGCCAGACCCAGGCGGTCCGCCGCGTTAATCACTTCTTGATCGCGCACCGAGCCGCCGGGCTGGATGATGGCCGTCGCGCCCGCCTTTGCAATCTCCTCGACGCCGTCAGGGAACGGGAAGAACGCGTCCGATGCGGCAACCGATCCCTTGATTCCGAGCACCGACTTCATGGCGCCGATCTTCGCCGAGTCCACCCGGCTCATCTGTCCGGCGCCGACCCCGGTGGTCTGGCCGTTACGCGCATAGAGAATCGCGTTGGACTTCACATGCTTGCATACCTTCCACGCGAACAGCAGGTCGCGCATCTCCTGCTCAGTGGGTTTGCGTTCGCTCACCACTTTGAGGTCCGCTTCGGTCAACGGGCGCAGGTCGTTGTCCTGTAACAGGACGCCGCCGGAGACGTTCTTGAGCACCAACCTCTGCTCCGCGGGAACGACCTCGACCAAGCGGAGATTCTTCTTCGCGGCGAAGATCTCACGGGCGGCACGATCGAACCTTTCAGCAACAATCGCCTCCACAAACAGCTTTGCCATTTCAGTTGCCGTCTTGCGATCAATCGGTCGGTTCACGCCAATCACGCCGCCGAACGCAGACATCGGGTCGCACTCCAGGGTGCGCTTGTAAGCCTCCGCCAGCGTGGCTCCCACTGCGGTCCCGCAGGGATTGGTGTGCTTGATGATGGCGCACACCGGCCCATCGAATTCCTGCGCCAAGTCCCACGCTGCCTGCAAGTCAACGATGTTGTTGTAGCTGAGTTCCTTGCCCTGCAACTGCTTGCCATTCGCAATACCTTTGCCCGAACCGTCGGAGTACAGCGCGGCCTTCTGATGCGGGTTTTCGCCGTAGCGCAGATCGAAGGCTTTATGGAAGGTGAGTCGCAGAGTTTCGGGAAAGCCGCTGTCCTTGCCGAGTTCAAACTTTCCGCCGTCGCTCTCGGGAGCGCCAATCCGTTCGAGAGTCGAGGCGATCGCGGAGTCGTAGGCCGCAGTCGTGGCAAATCCTTTTTGAGCCAGTCGCCACTTCGTGCTCAGCGAGAGCGATCCACCGCTGGCCTCCATTTCCTGCGCAATCGCTTCGTAGTCGACCGGCGAGGTGACGATGGCGACGTCCTGGAAATTCTTGGCTGCCGAACGCACCATCGACGGGCCGCCGATGTCGATGTTTTCGATGACGTCCTCGAACTCGACGCCGGGTTTCGCGGCGGTCTTCTCGAACGCGTAGAGATTCACCACCACCATGTCGATGGGTTGAATGCCATGCTGGTTCACGGCCGCCACATGCTTTTCGTTCTTACGGACGTGGAGGATGCCGCCGTGCACCTTGGGATGAAGCGTCTTGACCCGTCCATCGAGCATTTCCGGAAAGCCGGTGAGCTCCGAGATGTCCTTCACTGCGATACTGGAATCGCGCAGCAGCTTGGCCGTACCTCCGGTTGAAATCAGTTCGACGTGCAGCGCTAAGAGTTTGCGTGCAAACTCGACCAGTCCTGTCTTGTCGGTCACGCTCAGGATTGCTCGCTGTATTTTTGCCATGAATGCCTCTTGGTGTGGTCCGCCGAAACATCGACGACGGAACGCGATTTTAAGAATAGGGATTGATGCGTTACGAGATAGTGGCCCATACTTCGCCGCCGATTCCAGGGGAAGGTTTCTAACTCCAGCAGAAAGCGAAACGGGGCACCTGCCGCCGCTCTGATTTCTGTGGGCGGATATTGGTCCACTCATCCAGGCATGGCTACTTGCCGGCGCCAGCCGCCATCTTCTTCACCATCGCGATCACCAGCTTGCGATCGCTGTCGTTCAAGTTGGGTGAATAGCGGCGAATCTGCGTCAGGAAACGGACCTCATCCTCCGCCAACCGGGGTGCGCTTTTATTGCCGTTTTCACCCGAGCCGCCGCTGAAGAATTGGGCCAGCGGGATTTCCATTGCCGTCGCAATTTTAGCCAGCGTATCCAGCGAGGGAATGGTATGGCCGTTCTCGACCCGGGACAGGTAGCAGCGCAACAAACCGGTGCGCTTTTCGATGTCGCCCTGAGACATGCTCTTTTGCAGCCGGAAATTGCGGATTGTTTCGCCAATATTCATGAGGGGTTCGTGTCCTGAAGGAAAGCGGCCATGGTGTTAACTGCATAGTAATCAGAGGACAAGCCGCTGGCAAGTGAAATCTTAAGGACGATATGGAAACCAAAACTCCGTGCGCGGATCTAATTCAGCCTCTCCTGCTTACCGGAATACAATCGGTGCGGCCATGCTCCTCTACTACATCACGGACCGCAAGAGCCTGGCAGGGACGGACGCGCAGCAGCGCAACCAAGTACTCGTCAGGATCGGCGGGGCTGCACACGCCGGGGTTGACTACATTCAGCTTCGCGAGAAAGATCTGGCGGCGCGCGATCTGGAACGGCTGGCGCGCGACGCGGTACGGGCCATCAGGGAGAACTCCGCGACGACGAAACTGCTGGTCAACGGGCGCACCGACATTGCACTCGCGTCTGGGGCCGACGGTGTACACCTTCCCGCGGGCGAGCTGGCTGCATCGGAAGTTCGCGCGCTGTGGATGCAAGTAAGCGATCGCGCGCCGGTGGTTGCGGTCTCCGCTCACACCGTCGCCGAGGTGCTTGCCGCCGCCGACCAGGGAGCAAACTTCGCGGTGTTGGCGCCAATTTTTGAGAAACCGCATACCGATGCGCAGGGAATCGGAATCGACGCGTTGCGCGCCGCGTTTGTGGAATCGCCGCCGCCGGACAATACAGGATCGGCGCCACAACATTGCTTTGCCGTGTTGGCGCTGGGCGGAGTCACTCTCGCGAACGCGGGCGCCTGTCTCGCTGCGGGCGCCGCCGGAGTCGCCGGGATTCGCTTGTTTCAGAACGGAGATATCGTCGAAACCGTTCGCCGCCTGCGCGAGCTGGAACATCGCGATCCAAGAAACAAATTGACCACGGATTGACACGGATGAGCACGGATCGATAGGAAAATGTGATGTACTCGGCCGGCGGCGCGAAGCTGCAAGCCGCTGATATCGCGGAGGGAATCACGGGTAGCTTCTGCTCAAAATAAGGTCCGTGAAAATCCGTGTTCATCCGTGGTCGGCCAAGTTTCTGTTGGCTGGCGCTGAAGGTCGCTGCGCCCCAAAGGCATTTGCGCCAGAGACTCGACGGCTACCCTCGTTCCGCTTCGCGCGCCAGCGACCTCAGTACCATATTGATCAGTGCCAGCACGATGGCTCCCCAAAACGCCGGCCAGAAGCCGCGGACCACGAAATCGGGAGACAGTAGCCTCGAGGCAAACATCAGCATCAGCGCATTGATGACCCACCAGAAGATTCCCAGGGTGAGGAAAGTCAGCGGCAAGGTGATGAGTTTCAAAAAGAGCCCCAGCGTGGCGTTCACCAGCCCGATCACCAGCGCAGCGATCAGGGCCGCCGCAAATCCGCGCACCTCAAATCCAGGCACGACCTTGGATACGACCAGCAGGCTGATCGCGCTCAATAACCAGTTCAGCAGCAAACGCATTTCGTTCCTTTCACCGCTCGGCTCAGGAGATTGTCTTCTTCTCCAGGATCATGCTGACTGCCTTCGCGGCCCGGCGCTCCCGGGTCGCCTCCTGCTTGGCGCCGCCGATCCATTGCGAGAATTCCTTACGATGAGTGTAAGCCAGCTTGTCCCACAGCGCCTTGGCTGCTTTGCTCTGGCGGAAAGCCGCGGCCAATTCCGCGGGCGGCTCGATGGTCCATTCTTCCGTATCGCGCTCCATGACGACCGCGACCATGTCGCCAGGCTTGGCTTTGGCGCCCGCCTGTAGTTGTTTGTTGAAGGTCAGCAGATGGCGTCCCTCCATGGGCTGAATGTTGGTACGGAACGGAAAGCCATTGATCGTGCCTTTCACCCGGACGCGTCCCCGCGTTCCCCACACCTCGGCCACATCGAACGGAACCGCCAGAAAGCACCACGCTCCGTTCGGGCCTGCCGGTTCGGCTTTCGCTTTGAATTTCTTCTGCATCGCTGCCTCACCTCGACAAGTCGCTGGGGCGGTAAATTCGCGGGAAATTATACCGCGAGCGTAAGTCGGCTGCGTCCGCAGCCCCGCGCCGATGCGATAAGCTCTTTGCAGAGGTTGTCGACGATGCCGGATGCGATCGGGCAATTCGCCAAAGCCAAGTACCTGAACCTCGAAACCTTCCGCAAAACCGGAGTGGGTGTGCGCACTCCAGTATGGTTCGCGCAATCCCCGTCGCGCGCCGATTTTTCGCCTAACGACGAAAGCATCTTCTACATTTATTCCGCGCCGGACGCGGGCAAGGTCAAGCGCATCCGCAACAATCCGAGGGTGCGGGTTGCGCCTTGCAACTTTCGCGGGAACCTACGCGGAGCCTGGGTAGATGCACACGCCCGCATCTGCGAAGGTCCGGAAGCGGCACACGGACAGGAGCTGCTGCGCCGCAAATATGGCTGGATGAAGATCGCCGGCGACTTCTTCAGCCGCCTGCGGGGGCGAACGCAGGTGGTGATTGCGATTCACATCGATTGAGAGCACGAGTCGCTCTGGCGGTCTTTATTTGTCAGCCACGACCTACTCTCCCACCCGCTTTTGCATCAAGTACAATTCAAGCACAACAATGCCAACCGTCCTGAGGTCGGGGCCGTATCGTTTTTATTTCTACAGCCACGAGCCCAACGAGCCACCCCATGTTCACGTGGACCGCGACGATCTCTCCGCGAAATTTTGGCTCGATTCGGTCGGACTGGCCAGGAACTTTGGCTTCAGCGCCCATGAGGTGAACACGGTACAATCACTCGTGGAGGCCAATCAGAAAGACCTGTTGGAGGCTTGGAATGGTTATTTTGGCAGTAGCGGCGGATGAGAGGGTAGCGGACGTGTCGTTTGATCACGACACTTTGAACGTTCGTTTGAAGGATGGTCGGACCATCATGGTTCCGCTCGCCTGGTACCCAAGGCTATTCCATGCCACCGCCGAGCAACGCCGCAATTGGAAGATTGCCGGAGGCGGCTACGGTATCCACTGGCCAGAAATTGACGAGGACATCAGCACCGAAGGCCTGCTGCGCGGAGCGCCCGCGCCGCAGGGCAACAAGCCGCGACCGAAATCCAGAATGCGTTAGGTTGAAGATCAGTCATGCTGAGTATCGGCTGACCAGTACGCCAGTCCCGCTTTGCGGGACGAAAGATGATGGCCCAGCGCTTCACAGTAGGCGATCGGTCCTTCTGGACCACCGGCGCGATGACTTACTGTTTTGGTTTCAGATCCTGCCCGGCTTGCTTCACCTTGTCCGGCGTGCCCAGATCGCACCAATAATATTCGTCAGCCCGAAAGGCGAGAATCTTTTCTTCGCGGCCCGCCAGACGCAGATAGCAGTCGATGATAGAGAACACCCCTTCTTCCGTCATTTTTGCAAAAAGGCGAGGAGAAATTATGTGGATGCCGCAAAAAGCCAGCGCCTGCAACTGCTCCGAAGGCCGAACCAATTCAATCGCGCCATCGCGCCCTGAGCGCCAGCCGCAAAGTTGGAACTGCTTGTCGAACAGCAGGTAGCGAGAACTCTCCCGAGCTTGCACCGCAAGTGTGGCGAGAGCCCGATTTTCAACATGAAACTGCACCATGCGCTGGAGATCGATGGTGCTGATGACATCGACATTGTGCAAAATGAACGGTTCTTCGAGACTGTTGGAATCCTCAAGAAAGAAATGGGCGGCTTTTTTCAGGCCGCCACCGGTGTCGAGCAAGACCTCCTCGCGAGAGATTTCAACAGACATGCCGAAGCTGTCGTTGCGTTTCAGAAACTCGACAACCAGGTCGGCAAAGTGATGCACATTGACAATCACTTCGCGTATCCCAACCGCGCGCAAGCGAGCCAGCGCGATCTCCAACATCGTCCGCCCAGCGATTTCCACCAGCGCCTTAGGGCGATCACCGGTGAGTGGCCGCAATCGCGTGCCGAGGCCGGCCGCCAAAATCATCGCTTTCATTTGCCCAGATTCTCCAATTCACGATGTTGCACCACCACCTCCACTCCGTTCCTGCCCCGCAAATGTTTGGCCAATTGTTCCGCCAGATATACCGAGCGATGCTGGCCGCCGGTACAGCCAAACGACGCCGTCAAGCTCTTGAAGCCACGACGCTGGTAGTCGCTCACGCTGGCATCCACTAGCGCCACGACGCTGGCGAGGAATTGATGCACGCTCTCTTCCTGATTGAGATAGTCGGCCACCAGCTCGTCCTTGCCGGTGAGAGTTCTGAAGCGCTCTTCGCGTCCGGGGTTGGGAAGACTTCGGGCATCGAAAACGAAGCCACCACCGTGCCCGGTCTCGTCTTTCAGCGGACCGCGGTGGAATGAAAAACTGCAAATCCGCACCGTGACCTTTCCTGTTGCGGGAGCCAGAGCCTGCAATTTGTCCGAGCCCAGAATGCTCTTGAACGCGTCCATCAGGGTTGGCAGCGCGATGGGCAGTTCGACGTTATGAAGCAGCCAGCGCACGTTCTTGAGCGCGTACGGCACGCTTTGCAGAAAATGGGGTTTGCGCTCATAAAAGCCGCGAAAGCCGTAGGCGCCCAACGCCTGCATGATGCGGACGTACACGTAGGCGTAGTAGTGTTGCATGAACACTTCGCGATCCAGTTCGATAAAGTCGGCAAGCGTGTCGAGATAATGATCGAGCAACTGCTGGCGCAACTCCGCGGGCAGGTCGGCCTTGGCATCGAATAAGAGAGAAGCGATATCGTATTGCAGCGCGCCTCTGCGGCCGCCTTGGTAGTCCACGAAAAATGGGTTGCCGGCTCGCAACATGACATTGCGCGATTGGAAATCGCGATAAAGAAAGTAATCGCGGGCGGCACTCAGCAGAAATTTAGTCAAGCGGCCGAAATCCACTTCGAGCGCCTGTTCGTTGAATGGGATGTTGGCGAGCCGAAGAAAATAGTACTTGAAATAATTCAAGTCCCAAGCGATGGACTGGCGATCGAAGCTGGCACGGGGATAGCACACCTTGTAGTTCAAATCGCGGCCGGCTTCGATCTGAAAGCGTGGTAACACGGCCACCACTCTGCGATAGGCTTCAACCGCCTGGGGAGCAATGGTTTCGCCTACGCGATTTTTTGACAGAAACTCAAACAGTGTCGTGTCCCCCAGGTCTTCTTCCAGATAAGCGCCGTGACTCAAATCTTCCGCATAGATTTCCGGCACCGGCAGCCCGTGCCGGCGAAAATGCCGGGAAAATTCGAGGAAAGCCACGTTCTCTTCACGCACCTCGTAGCGAACGCCAATGGCGCTGAACTTTTCGCTGACCAGCCGGATAATATTGCGCCCCGAGCCGCCCAGATGGCCCGGCAGCGGCTCCGCCTTGTCTGCCGGTGTGTGGAAATGCTCCGCAAAAAGTTTCCTGAGAACGTCCATGAATATGATTTCCAGCGATTCAGTTTTGCGTAATCACCGAATTGACCTATTCCCTCAGAATGGCTGCTCGAAAAGCATTTACCCTATTGCGCAGCGGCGGATTGCAGCAAGCGCTCCATCGCCTTGGCAAAACCTTCCTCCTGGTTCGAGGCCGTGACGAACGTCGCGGATTTCTGCACTTCGGGACTGGCGTTACCCATGGCGATGCTGACACCGCTTTTCTTGAACATCAGAACATCGTTCGGCATGTCTCCGATGGTGGCGATCTGGCTCGGCGGGATGTTACAGATTCGCGAAAACATCTCCACCACCTCTCCTTTGTTCGCCTTTGGGTTCGTGACATCTAGATAATACGGTTGCGAGCGGGCGGCTGAAACCCGGCCTGCACTCCACCCTTGCATGTCCTTTTCGCAGCGCGCAACCGCTTCGAGGTTGTCGCTAACCCCCACCACCTTCACGATGCCATCCATCAGCGAATCGAAATCCTTCACCACCGTGGGCGAGAACTTAACCGTCCATGCTTCCCGCGCGACGTGCGGCCCATCGGCATTGCGCACGAACCAGTCGCGGTCGGTGTACAGGAAGATGTCCAGTCCATGCTTGACAATCAATCGCACAACTTCGGCGGCCACGTCGGCTGCCAGCAGTTGCTTGGAAATCGGAGTGAGATCGGGCTTGACCACCACGCCGCCGTTGAATCCAGCGATCGGTTCCGTGATTTGCAGAGGGTCGATCAGCATCTTCATGCCGCGCGGAGGCCGGCCGCTGGTAATCCCAAACAGGATGCCGGCGTCATGCAACTTCTTGACCGCCTCGATGGCGCGAGGGGTGAGAACTTTGTCTTGCGTGACGAGCGTGCCATCGACGTCGGCGATGACAAGATGAACCCGAAGATTTTGGGTGCCAGCTTGAGAGCTCATAGCAGGTTTGTCGTTCTCCTTGTGTCGGCGAAAGACATGTGAAAACTATGCCGTCCCTACGGGACTCGGATCTATTTCCCACTTCACCCAGCACTCCGCCTGCGGCTCCATGCTGGGCTAAACTGAGCCGCGCCTACGGTGCTGGACTCTAGAGGCCGGGGCTGCTCTGCATGATCCCCCCGTCGGCAAAGATGGTCGTAGCCGTGATGTAACTGGCACCGTCTCCGGCGAGGAAGGCGACCACGGTAGCGATTTCTTCCGGCCTGGCCATGCGGCCCAGCGGGATGGCGGCATCCAATTTGGCCAGCAATGCCGGATCGTTCATCGTGGAGAGGTTGATCGGCGTTGCGATGGCGCCCGGACCAACACCCACGACCAGGATGTTATGGGGAGCGAGTTCGACTCCGGCGGTGCGGGTCAACATGCGCATGCCTCCTTTGGAGAGGCAATATGCGATGTTGCCAGGCATCGGCCAGTCTTCGTGTACGGAGGTGATATTAATGATCCGGCCACCGCCGCCTTGCTTGATCATCTGCTTGGCGGCGATCTGCGTGCCGAAGAACGCGCTCTTCAGATTTACATCGAGCACCTTGTCATATTGCGCTTCGGTGGTTTCGAGGACCGAGGTGCGGATCTCGATGCCAGCATTGTTCACCATGATGTCAAGGCGACCTAACCGGGCCACGGCAGTGTCAACCAGCTTCTGCAACTCCGCGACCTGGCTGACGTCGGCCTCCACACCAATCGCCTGGTCTCCAAGCGCAACAATCTGCTGTTCCATCTCCTCGGTAGCCTCGGGATGAGAGATATAGTCAATCACGATGCTTGCGCCTTGCTTGGCGAGTTCAAGCGCCACCGCTTTGCCGATACCGCTGTTTCCGCCAGTGACAATTGCGACTTTGTTCTTCAGCGACATGGGAACCTCGGGACCACGGATTTCGCGAAGGCAGGCAGTTCATTTCCGAAACCGTCGGGACGAGCCCCAACCTTAACATTTATGCTCCTGAAGGAGTATCCGGTACTAAGAAATTTTCGGGGATCGATCGCAGAATACGCTGCTTCTCCGACTTTTTTCGCAGCCTGTCTAGGGCGTGTTAACACTACTTAGATACCTGAGCGCTTCGACGATAAGAGCAAAGTGGAGGAAGCCGAGAAAGACCAGGTCGAGTTTGTCGAAGCGC
>Ga0208587_1000174_pt1 | contig 34656 bp, 29 predicted proteins | sample NGESurdeep092012_7_FD_184472 | JGI IMG/M metagenome (GOLD analysis project Ga0208587, IMG submission 184472) | Arctic peat soil microbial communities from Barrow, Alaska - NGEE Surface sample 210 deep-092012 (SPAdes) | ecosystem: Environmental > Terrestrial > Soil > Wetlands > Peat ...
CGAATATGGTCGTGGCATGGCTGGGCTTGCGGAGATCGCCATCTGCAGCCTACTGCCTCCCCTCACTTTCGGATATAGCTTCTAAGGAACTGCTCTAATCCGCCACCTGCTTGGTTTCCGTGTCCGGCGCGACTCCGTCCAAGGCCACTGCCCCGCCGTTGGCCTTCGCGGCGGGCGCCTTGGGACGGACCGGCATTTTAGCCGGGCGGCTGGATTTTTCGAACGGGCCAATGTGCCAGATGTCGCGTGCGTATTCCGTGACCGTGCGGTCGCTGGAAAACTTGCCGATGCGGGCAACATTCAAGATTGCCTTGCGCCACCAAATTTCTTCCTTGCGATATTCGCCGCTGATGAGTTGTTGCGTCTCGATGTAATCGGGAAAATCGGCAATGTGGAAGTAGCGGTCGCCGCGATGCACGAGTTCGTCGAAGATCCAGCGAAACAGTCCGTGCTCGTTGGGACAGAAGCGGTCCGAAGCCAGCGCGTCCATCACCTCGCGGATGCTGGCGTCGTGGTCGTAGCGCTCGCGCGGATTGTACGACCCCTTCTTCTGCATCTCCTGGATTTCTTCCGAGCGCAGCCCGAAGATGTAGATGTTGTCCTCGCCAACCTCTTCTGCGATCTCAATGTTGGCTCCGTCGTAGGTCCCGATGGTAAGGGCGCCGTTCATCGCCAGCTTCATGTTGCCGGTCCCGGAGGCTTCCATACCGGCCATCGAGATCTGCTCACTCAGGTCGGCGGCGGGCATGATCAACTGCGCCAGGGAGACGCGATAGTCGGGCAGGAAGGCAATCTTGATGCTGTCGTTCACCTTCTCATCATGGTTCACCACGTCGGCCACGCTGTGGATGAGCTTGATGATCTGCTTGGCCGCCCAATATCCGGGAGCGGCCTTACCCGCAAAAACATAAGTGCGCGGGACCTCGGGTATCTCGCCGCGCTCCACAATACCCAGATAGTCGTGGATGATCCCCATCACGTTCAACAATTGACGCTTGTACTCGTGAATGCGCTTGATCTGCACATCGAACAGGGAATCCGGGTCCACCACCACGCCGGTCTGGTCCTGTATGGCTCCTGACAGCTGCAGCTTGTTCTGCCGCTTGACCTCCTTGAAAGCTTCGCGGAAATTCGCATCCTCGGCAAACTTTTCCAACTCACGCAGCCGGTTGAGATCGGTGACCCACTTGCGCTCGTCGAGCGTGTGGCTGATTAAATCCGTAAGTCCGGGGTTGGCTTCCATCAACCAGCGGCGGGGCGCCACCCCATTCGTCTTATTGTTGAACTTATCCGGCCAAATATTTGCAAATTCAGGCAGTAAAGAGTTTACGATCAGGCTACTATGAAGCTTGGAGACACCATTGACCGAGTGGCTGCCCACGATGCAGAGGTGCACCATGCGCACCTGTTTTTCATAGCCTTCCTCAATGATCGACATCTTGCGCAACTTCTCGCCATCCAGGAAGGAATACTGCTGCATCTCGCGCAGAAACCGATGGTTGATGTTGAAGATGATCAGCATATGCCGCGGCAGCACTTTCTCCAGCAGCGGCACCGACCACTTCTCCAGCGCCTCGGGCAGCAGCGTGTGATTGGTATAGGCCAGAGTGCGTTGGGTGACGTCCCAGGCGTGCTCCCATTCCAACTGGTAGTCGTCGAGCAAAACGCGCATCAGTTCGGCGACGGCCAGGCTGGGATGGGTGTCGTTCATCTGGATGGCGACCTTGGACGGCAGTAACTCGATGTCCTTATGCTGCTGACGGAAACGGCGCATCAAGTCGCCGATGGCGCAGGCAACCAGGAAATACTCCTGCACCAGGCGCAGTTCCTTGCCGCTCATTACCGAGTCTGCGGGATACAGCACCCGGGAAATATTTTCCGAGGCGATCTTTTGTTCGACCGCGCGGATGTAATCTCCGCGATTGAAGATCTCGATGTCGAAATCCTCCGAGGCGCGGGCGCTAAACAACCGCAGCCAGTTCACCGTTTGTCCTAAGTAGCCGACAATGGGCATGTCCGCAGGTATTCCCACGACAATCTTCGGGTTAAGCCAGCTCTGCTTCAGATTCTCGTCGGGATCGCTGCCGGTTTCAACGCGACCGTAGAGCGGAATGCTGACCGCCTCTTCGGGATGCTCGATCTCGAAAGGGGTGCCGTTGGCCTTCCAGCGGTCAGGTTTCTCATGCTGGAAGCCGTTGAAGATCTCCTGCTTGAACATGCCGTATTCGTAATCGATACCGTAGCCGTAGCCGGGCATGCCTAAGGTGGCCAGCGACTCCAGGAAGCAAGCTGCCAGCCGGCCCAAGCCTCCGTTGCCCAGTCCGGCGTCGGCCTCGCCGTCGAGCACCTCGTCAAGGCTGACGCCAAGGCTAGCCAGCACCTCGCGGCAAAGTTCCTCCAGCCGCAGGTTCGACAGGTTGTCGGCCAGCGATCGCCCCATCAGGAACTCCATCGAGAGGTAGTACAGCTTCTTGGAATCCTTATGGCGGTAGCGCGACTCGGTCTCCAGCATCCGGTCCACGATTCGATCGCGAATCGCCAGCGACACCGGCTTCAGGTAATCGGACGGCTTCAACTCCGATGTGGGGCGAACCAGAGTGTAACGAACGTGCCGCAGGATGGCTTCGCGCAAAAAATCGCTGGGCTGGCCCTGCGCGAAGAACTCGGAGGATGACATAGAAGAGGGCGGCCTGTCCGCCCGAAAATAACTGTCCCCCGGAGACTAATCCCTCTGCTTTCTGATAGATCGGACAGCAGTGCGGTTGTCTTCGGGTACGCCATTGTTGGCGGAACTCGCCGAGTCTCGTTCCTCGACGACCGCCGCCCACCCGGCGCACTCTCTTCCTGCCATTCTAATGCATGACTCTGCTATCAGAACACCAGAGTTCTACCGGCAGCCGGTGATGACTTGACTGCGCAGGTACGACCATTTCACGCGCAGCATCTAGGTCGCCGGATGCCGCCTGGCTTCGAACACCAGATTGAATGGTGTCTCCGCCGCGCGCCGGAAGGAGCGGAAGCCGCCAGCTTTCACCACCTCGGCAATCCGTTTTTCACCCGCCTGCGCGCCCAGCGCCATCCCGACCTCCTGGGAGAGCGATGCCGGCGTGCAGAGCATGGTGGAGGCGGCGTAAAAGATGCGGCCCACGGGATTGAGATTGCCCTCGACGGTATCTTCCGCGCGCGGTTCGACGATCATCCAACTTCCTCCGGGTTTCAGCGAACGGAAGACATGGCGCGCAGCTCCCACGGGATCGCCCATATCGTGCAGACAATCGAAGAAGGTAATCAAGTCGTAGTCGTTGCCGGGATAGGCTTTCGCCGAAGCCACTTCAAACACAGCGCGATGCTCCAGGCCCGCTTGCGCCGCCAGGGTGCGCGCACGCTCGATCGAGCCGGAGTGGTAGTCGAAGCCGGTGAAGGTGGAGTTGGGATAGGCGCGGGCCATGATGATGGTGGAAGCGCCGTGACCGCATCCCACGTCGGCGACCTTGGCGCCCTTCTTCAACTTCGGTTCGACCCCGTCGAGAGCCGGAATCCATTGCGACAGCAGGTTGGCGTTGTACCCGGGACGAAAGAACTTCTCGGTGCCCTCGAAGAGCCATTCATGATGCTCATGCCAGCCAACGCCTTCGCCGGTACGAAAGGCATTGATGATTTTCTCGACATCGCGCGCTGCCGAAACCGCGACCAGGAAAAATCCGGGTAGATAGACCGGACTCTCTTCGTTCGCCAAGGCAAAGGCCTGCTCAGGCGATAAAGCGTACTTTCCGGATGCCGCGTCGTAACTCACATAGCTACTTGCAGCTTGCGCATTGAGCCACTCGCGCACGTAGCGCTCTGTGGTCCCGGTCTTCTGGGCGACCTCCGCCGAGGTCATCCACGCTCCATCCGCCATCGCCTTGTACAGACCCAGGCGATCGCCGATCGCGATCAGGGAAGCGTTGATCGCGGCTCCCATATCACCTACCGCTCTGTTCATGAACTCGTTGAGTTTCGCTTCGTCCGGCGCTATCTGCGATCCTGTCGATGCCATGTCCGCCCCTCCAAAAAAAAGTTTGGGTTGAAGGAATTCATTTGTGATTTGTCCCACTGCGAAATGCGCAGCGGCCCCCCGAGAAAGATTGGTGGGATGATACACCGAAATCCAAGCCAGGGAAGGCTGAAGATGGAACACGCCACCCAAGTGCAGGTGTCGGATGGCACGGAAAGGCAGCGAGCCAAAGATTGGTAGACCCATCTGTACGGATAGTCCAAGTCTTCAAAGTCTGAATGGGAGCAGTCTACGGCACGGCCTGCACAAGCCGCGGAAAACTCTGCGCGCGGACTTGATTTAAAAGGACACGCCTAAGCCGCGACCTCATGTAGGTCGGCCACAGTGGAAGGAAGCGCTCAAAACTAGCCCCGAAGGGGCGAAAGAGCTTAGCCCAGCGCTTTAGCGCTGGGTAAAGTGGGAAATAGATCCGAGTCCCGTAGGGACGACAGGGGTTCTCACACACGCTCTGAAGCCCGACTCTCCACACGCACCCAACGGCACGACTGAAGCCGTGCCCCTTCAAAGCGCGCCGTCCGCACGAATGATCCTGCTGAAGGCCGCGCCATCCTCACTTCGGAGACTCGCGATCGCTGATCAAAGTGCCGTTGCTGGCATAGCTGTCTCGCGGAACTTCGACAAATGCGATGGTCAACTTTTCCGGGTTGACGTTCAGTTCCTCTTGCAAGACCTCAGTCATCCGCTTGGCCGCCCGGCGTTTCTGTTCGGTGGTGCGGCCATCCAGCATTGTGATCTGAACGTGCGCCATGGCTCTCCGATGCACCTTTCGCGGATCTGCCCGATGAGGATAAAAAGTATGTCCTGCGGCGCGGCCCGGGCCAGGGACTCGGGCCGCGCCTGCGGGATACCAGTTTACTTCGACAGTTCGTATCCAGCGAAGAAATAACTCAGCTCGAAACGCGCTGTATCGTCGGCATCGGAACCGTGCACCGCGTTCTTCTCGATGTTCGCAGCCCACTTCTTGCGGATGGTGCCTTCGTCGGCCTTCGCGGGATCGGTGGCGCCCATCAGCTTGCGGTAGTCGGCGATGGCGTCTTCCTTCTCCAGCGCCATGACGACAATCGGGGCGCTCGACATGAAATTGGTCAGCGACTCGAAGAACGGCCGATGCACGTGCACAGCATAGAAACCCTCGGCCTGCGCCTTGGTGATGTGCAGCATCTTCATACCGACAATGCGGAACTTGTTTTCCAGGAGCGTGTGGATGATATCGCCGGTGGCGCCGCGCTCGAAGGCGTCAGGCTTGATGATGGAAAGAGTGCGTTGGATGGTTTTCATGCGTGATGAAAGTACCTTTCATTCTTAGCTCTCAGCCGTCGGCCATCAGCCGTCAGCTAAAGCTGGCTCTTGTTAGCTTTTCGCTCTTGGCCTTTCGCTCTTGGCCTTTCGCTCTTGGCCTTTCGCTCTTGGCCTTTCGCTCTTGGCCTTTCGCTGCTAGCTCTTAGCCTTTAGCAAACAAAATTGTGCCATTGTCATTCCGACCGAGTGGCTTCAGCCACGAGCGGAGGAATCTACGGTTCGTCGTATCAATCCATTATCTGCGGGGCGCAGTCAATGGTCACCACGAATTATCAGTACGGCGCCGAAGGCGATCAAAATAAGCCCTGCGATAGTCCCGATCCGCCACCCCTCAACATAATACCCATTTAGAATTATAAACAACGGCCAACGAAGCAAATAAGCAAACAGCACGATTACGATTCCGAGAAAACCAATCAAGTACCCGGTCGTGCGTGTAGCGGTCATAGACAGTCTTTGCTTAAGACATTGTGACGGCTGACGGCTGATAGCTGACAGCTTGCTTCACCGTTTCGCCGCCATGCCGGTTGCCTGCACCAGCGTTTCTCCGATCTCGGCGGGCGACTTCGCAACGTAAATGCCCGCGGCTTCCATGGCCTTGATCTTCTCCGCGGCAGTTCCCTTCCCGCCGGAGATGATGGCTCCCGCGTGGCCCATGCGCCGTCCCGGCGGCGCCGTCTGCCCGGCGATGAAGCCCACTACCGGTTTGCGTACATTCTTCTTGATGAACTCAGCGGCAGTCTCTTCCGCGGTGCCGCCAATTTCGCCAATCATGATGATCGCTTCCGTCTCCGGATCGTCGTTGAACAAGCTGATCGCGTCCACGAAGTTGGTGCCGATGATCGGATCGCCTCCTATGCCGAGTGCGGTGGATTGCCCGATGCCGCGCGTCGTCAACTGGTACACCGCTTCGTAGGTCAGCGTGCCCGAGCGCGATACGACTCCAACATTGCCTTCCTTGTGAATGTGCGCCGGCATGATGCCGATCTTGCACCGGCCGGGCGAGATGATCCCCGGACAGTTCGGTCCGATCAGCCGCGAATTCTTGGTCTTCAGGAACTCCCAGACTTTGACCATGTCCATGGTGGGGATGCCTTCGGTGATGCAGACGATGAGCGCCACACCAGCATCCGCGGCTTCCATGATGGCGTCGGCTGCGCCCGGAGGCGGAACGAAAATAACAGTTGCGTTGGCGCCGGTCTTCTCCACCGCATCGCTCACGGTGTTGAAGATGGGCCAGCCTTCATGCGTAGTGCCGCCCTTGCCGGGAGTCACGCCGCCCACCACGGTCGTTCCATACGCAGCGGCATTCTTGGCGTGGAAGGTTCCCTCGCGCCCCGTCAGTCCCTGCACCAGTAATCGCGTTGACTTATCGACCAGGATGCTCATCGAACCCCCTTGGCGGCGGCAACGACCTTCTCAGCCGCGTCCTTCATAGTCTCTGCCACGATGAAATTCAGTCCGCTCTCCTTCAGGATCACGCGGCCTTGTTCCACATTGGTCCCCTCCAGCCGCAGCACGATGGGCAACTGGATGTTGGTCTTGCGCGCGGCGCTGACCACGCCGTTAGCCAGCGTGTCCACGCGCAGGATGCCGCCGAAAATATTGATGAGCACCGCTTTCACGTTCTTGTCGCTCAACAGGATTTCGAACGCGTGCGTGACCTGCTCTTCGTTGGCGCCGCCGCCCACGTCGAGGAAGTTGGCGGGCATGCCGCCGGCGTACTGAATGATGTCCATGGTCGCCATCGCGAGGCCGGCGCCGTTCACCATGCAACCCACGTTGCCGTCGAGCTTGATGTAGTTCAGGTTGTACTTGCTGGCTTCGACCTCGAGCGGATCTTCTTCGCTCAGGTCGCGCAACTCTTTGATGTAGGGATGGCGATAGAGCGCGTTGTCGTCGAAGTTCATCTTGGCGTCAAGCGCGAACAGGCGTCCGTCGGTGGTGGTGATGAACGGATTGATCTCGACCAGCGAGGCGTCGGTATCTTCCGCCGCGCGGGCCAGCGCCATCATGAACTTCACCGCGCCGCCGATGTACTTGGCGTCGAGACCCAGTTTGAAGGCGATCTCGCGCGCCTGAAACGCTTGTAGCCCGAAGCCGGGAATAATGTGCTCTTTGATGATGGCGTTGGGATCTTTCGCCGCGACCTCTTCGATCTCCATGCCGCCCGCCGCCGAAGCCATGAACACCAGGCGTCCGTTGCCGCGGTCCAGCACGATGCCAAGATACAGCTCGCGCGCAATGGGCAGCGTCTCTTCAATCAGCAGCCGCTGAACTTTCTTGCCCTCGGGACCCGTCTGGTGGGTGACCAGGTTCATCCCGAGCATCTTGCCCGCCAGTGCGCCGGCCTCTTCGGGTGACTTGGCGATCTTGACGCCGCCGCCTTTGCCGCGGCCACCCGCGTGGATTTGCGCCTTGACGACAACCCCTGTCGCGCCGTCGTGGAACAAGGCCTTGGCCGCAGTGTCAGCTTCTTCGCGGCTTTCAACCATGTGCCCACGCGGCACCGCCACTCCGTACTTCGAGAGGATGGCCTTTCCCTGGTACTCATGTATTTTCATGTTTGTGTGATGACCGCGGGCCGAGTGGCGCGCGCGGCCCAGACCAGACAGGCTGGACTTGGCTGCTCCTTATGAGGATCGCGTAACAGTAGGAAACTTATGATTGTAACGGACGAAGAGAGTCGCGAGCAATTGGCGATTGGGGGAGGGGTATCATGCTCTTCTTCTCGGAACCTTCTGAACAACAGATCAACCTCTTTCTGGCGCGCGCTTCATCCTGCTCGTCGCCTGCAGAAGCAATTCGCTAAGGACTCGAAAGCAGCAATGGCCCGAGCCGTTGCGCACTGACCGCAAGCCCAGTCCCGTTTTCGGGACGGCTCAGCTTAGCCCAGTGCTTCAGCACCCGGTAGCTTTGAAATTGGGATCAAAGCCCCAGAAGGGGCGCACTGTGTCCCGCCCCTCCCCGGGCTGTTGAGGATATTAAAACCAAGACCCAGCACTCAAAGTGCTGGGCTAAACTGAGCCGTCCCGCAAGCGGGACTGTCTCTTGTGCCAGTCTGGTGACGGCTGAATGCTAAGCTAATTGCTAGTTGCTTCTTCCCCATGCTCCTCGACGCGCTGCACAAAATCGCCAACCACCGCACTTCCCTCACCCGCGAGGAAGCACGTGGGGTCATGTCGCAGATTCTGCGGGGTGAGGCCACCGACGCGCAGATCGCGGCGCTGCTGGTCGCGCTGCACATGAAGGGCGAGACGGTGGAGGAGATTGTCGGCTTTGCACAGGCCATTCGCGCCGAGGCCGCACCGCTGCAAACCGAGGATGGTGAGGCGCTCGACCTCAGCGGCACTGAGCGCGACGCGCTGGTGGACACCTGCGGCACCGGCGGCGATGCCAGCGGCACGTTCAACATTTCCACCGCGACCGCGCTGGCTATCGCCGGGGCGGGAGTGCGAGTTGCGAAACACGGCAACCGTAGTATCAGCTCCAAGTGCGGCTCGGCCGACGTGATGGAGGCGCTTGGAGTCAATATCAATCTGCCACCAACGCGCATTGCTGCGTGCCTACGCGAGACCGGCATTGCTTTCCTGTTTGCCCCGGCCATGCATTCGGCGATGAAGTACGTGCAGCCGGCGCGCCGCGAGTTGCGGCTGCGCACCGTCTTTAACCTGCTGGGGCCGCTCACCAACCCGGCGCGCGCTTCGGCGCAGGTGGTCGGGGTTTATTCCTCCGACCTGGTGGAAAAGTTGGCCGAAGCTCTGAGTGAACTGGGGTTGCGCCGTGCGCTGGTGGTTCACGGACGCGACGGGCTCGACGAGATCACCATCTCCGGGCCCAGCAAAATTGCCGAAGTTCGCAACGGTCAGGTGCACGTGTACGAGGTCACGCCGGAAGATTTTGGCTTGCAACGCGCGCCCCTCGACGACCTCGCGGGAGGCGATGCGCAGCAAAACGCAGCCATCATCCGCGCAATTCTCGATGGCGAGCGCTCCTGCCGCCGCGATGTGGTTCTGCTGAACGCCGCCGCGGCGCTGCTCGCCGCCGGACACGCCGATCGCATCGGCGACGCCGTGCCACTGGCTGCCTACGCGATCGATAGCGGCCATGCGCGCCAACGGCTGCAATTGCTGGTGGAGTTTACACAGCAGGGGCTAGGGGCTAGGGGCTAGCACGATTCCAAAGGTACCGTACCCTGCGAACACGGGTAGAGCGGCGCTTTAGCGCCGCGTTGGGCGCGAACAAAACAACTTTCCGCCCTGCAGTATGTCCTTCTCGGCGGGCCTGAGGGCCGGCTCTACCCAGGCGTACGCCAACCGCAATAGTTGTCAACCCAACCGAGCGTCCATTGCAAGGAGGGACACGTTGAAAGCTGCTCGCTGGCTGGTCATGATCGGAAGTCTGCTTCTGCTCTTCGGAGCGATCCTGCACGTCTACGGATACACCTTCGCCATGCCTCGGGTTGCGGCCACCAACGCCGGCCCTGAGATCTTCAACGTGTTCAAGGCGCTGTGGTGGAGCTTCTCGGTCACGGGGGTTGTGCTGTGTCCGGTTATCGTCTGGGCCAGCCGATTGCCAAGCGGTCGCGGACTGGTGTTGCTGTGTACCGTGATTCCCGCCGCGAATAGCGTCTTCATGTTCTACTTTCTGGGACTGTTTATCGGCTCGATCATATTGGGCATAGCCACGCTGCTCTTGTTCGTGGGTGGCCTCATGCTGCCCCGTGGTGCGCAACCGCAATAACCTGCAGGGAAGTTTGGAACAGCAGATCCCTCGCGGGCTGAAGAGGGCGGGTGAGAATTGTGCCGTCCCTACAAGGGACTCGTCAATTTTTCCCACTTTACCCAGGGCTCACGCCCTGGGCTAATATTATTTCGCCCCTCCTCCACCCCGTTTCGCGCAAATGCGGCGCGAACCAGGGACCCCGGCTGCGAGGCTGGATTTTGCGCAATCGTTCTACTACGCCAACTCAGAACGAGTTCTCACGCCCGGCGAAGAGCGAAAAGCAAAGAGCGAAGGGCGAATAACGAACCGCGGCCGTTCTACTATTGCGGCTGATTCTGATCGGGCGGAAACATGCTTCCTGGGCCGCGTTGTCCCGGGCCATTCGGCTGGGGAGTGCTACCCGGCTGCTGCCCGAATGGGCTCTGCTGCTGGCCGAATGGGCTCTGCTGCTGGCCATTCATCTGTCCGGCCGGAGTTCCCACGTGCGCTCCGCCCAGGATTAGCGGCTGGTACGGACCGCGCAACAGAACATTCGCCTGGTCAGCCATCGGGTCGTAGATGAACTGCCACTCGTTATATTTCTTCTTCTTGTTGTAAATGCGGATGGTCGGATCTTTACTCAAGCTTGCGACGCCGACGATCGCGCCACCGCCAAACGTCTGATTGCCGCCCGCCGGACCCGGGGCTCCAGTCTGTCCACTGAAGGGACTAGTCCCTAAACTGTTGCCCGACTGCGGGCCCGTGGAACCTCCGCCAAACCCACCTCCACTGCCGTCCGACCCCGGACCGTTCGTATACTGTGCGCCTGGGGCAGGACTGCCCCCAAACGTGCTGCCGCTCCCGTCCGAATTGGGACCATTGGTGAACGCAGCACCACCCGGCGTCGAACCGGGAATGCTACCCGCCTGGCCACCTGGACCTTGCGAACCCAAGGCCGCTGCGGGCGTCCCGGGACCGTTGCGGTTCAGTAGCGTCTGAATGTCGCCGTAATGTAACAGCGTCCACTTGCCGTCCTTGGACAGCGGGTCCTTGTAACGCCTGCGAAGGAAACGGATCTGGTTGGTGTTGTCGAGCTGTTCGAGGCTGGTGGGATACCTGCCAAACTTCTTGTAGAATTTCTTGATGGCGCGCGCGTACTCGGTGCCGCGATGGATCATCTCCTGTTCGCGGTCGCGCTTCATCTGCTGCACTATCCGCGGAGCTTCGATGGTGGCGGCGATAATCATCAGCGCCATCATCAGCAGGATGGCCAGCAGCAGATAGCCGCCGTCGCGCTGGCGCCGCCGGGGATCGATGGCCGAAACTGGAAGATCGCGTTGCATGAAGTTCTTCTTGTATAGACGCCTAAGCGCAAGCCAGGTTGCGGGAAAGAATCCCTGTCGTCCCTACGGGACTCGGTCTTGTTTCCCACTCCACCCAGCCCGCCGCGGCGGGCTGGGCTAAGCTCTTTCGCCCCATTCGGGGCTCGTACTTATGTGCTTCCATCTATTGTGGCAAACCGGTATGAGATTGGATCACAATCTCTGAAGTCAGGTTTCACCCGAGCATCGACGTGTTCAGAGTTTCCCCAAGGCCTCTCTTCAACGCCACCGCTACGTCAGCTCAACGACAGAGGAAGCGTCTGTGGCGGGTAATTGGTCAGGACGTCCTGCACCTCCACCGAGTTTGGTCCTATGTGCACGATCTTGTAGTGCCGGTCCACGATGTCGCCTTCCTTGGCAACGAAGATGTCCTCACCTTTGGAGAGAAATATCCTCTTGTTGGCGTCCTTACGACTGGCAAAGCCATAGAACTTCAAAGGGATCGGCGGGGGCGGGGGCGGCGTCACGGCGCCGGGATGTATTTCCGGAGGCAAAGGTTTCGGAATGGCAGCTTCTTCCGCCTGGGAGCGGAAGATATCGCGCCCGGTCCCCTTGTACGTCACATCTTCGCTGGACTTAAGCAGGTCGAAGCGTAAGGTGGGATCGAGTGTCTGGGCCAACAGCGCTTGCGGCTTGCGCGCGGTCTTTGTAGCGTCTGCCTTAGGTTGCCCTGCTGCGCTGCCCGGCAACGGACGGGAAGCGGTGGCCGCGGGCGATTGAGCGGGCGATGATGCTTCGTCTCCGCCATGAAAGGCGCGTATCACCAGGAACAAAGCAACGATCAGCAACGCCGCTGCGATGATCGTCTTCGTCCGGTTCTCGGTCCCGATCTTCACGAGGTCTCGGCTCCGCTGCGCAAATACGTTTCCAGCTTAAGTTGCAGGCGGACATTGCCCTGTTGCTCGCCCAGCGCGATGCCATCAATCAGGAAAAACATTTTGTCGCGTTCCAGTTGGTTGATGAACTTTACTTCCTGAAGATAGTCGCCGGAGAGGGCGATCTCAATACTCATCTTGCGCAAGCCTTCGATGGGCGCGTCTTTATCGTCGTACTTCACGCCCGCAAAGTGGACACCAGTTTCGGCGGCCACTTTGCCTAACTCTTCCACAACCGCCGAGTACTTTGTTGGAAACCGTTGGCCGTAGAACTTGCCGATGTCCGACGAGGCCTGAATTAATTTCCGGTCCATGCCGCGGGTGGGGAGCACTTCCTCCCGCTTGGCCGTGAGCTTGGCGCGCTGCTCGTAGTAATCGCGCTGCCGCGCCTGGCGCGAGCGCCCCGCCGGCGACACAAGATATCCGATGCAAGCCAGGTCAATCACCACCAGGGCGATGAGCACCGGCAACCAGGTCTTGCGAATCTCGCGAATGCTGGCCATCAGTGCTGCCTCATGGGCATGGATTTTGGCGGCCCATTCTGCGCCTGAGCTGGGCCTGTGCCCGGCGCCTGATTGGTGGGATTGCGGGCTGGAGCCGGCGGCGCCGTGACCGCAGCTTTTGACTTCTGCCGCGCGTCGCCGCTCTGCTCATTCTCTTTCTCTTTGTCGGCGTCCGCGGCGGAGTCGTTATCCTGCGCGTTCGGAACGTAGATGGCGGCAATGTCGAACTGAATGTTGCCCGGCCCCGCACTTTGATCGCTGGAGTTCGCGGTAACGGCCTCGGCCATCACTTGAGACTGGCGGAAGTGGTTCGACTTCTCCATACGGCGGACCAGTTCGACCGCGCGGTCGCGCGAGTCGGTGGCCACCACCACGCGCACCATCAGGTCATTCGTCTTGGTGTACTCCGGCTTCATGGAGACGACATGCAGATTGGGCGGCACGATCTTTTCCATCTCCGTAAACACCCGCGTCCAGGACAGCGCCTTGCGGGCAAACAATTGGTTGAGGAACTCCGACTGGTCTGCTATGTCGCGATTCGCCGGCTTACTGAGGAGGACACGCGCCTGCGCATCTTCAAAATCGAGACTGTTGATCTCCCGCCGTACTTCGGCCAACTGCCTATTGATGCTTCGCGATTGCGACCGTTGATATACGATGTAGCCGACCAGCAGCGCGGTGATCACGGCAAGCGCGACCACGAGCGCACCCATGCGGCGGCGATAGAAGCGCGCGGCTTCGTACGGCTGGCTGGCGAGATTGATGTTGAAACGCATCAGGACACCAGCGCTCCCACAACTCCGGCGAGCACCGACCGCGATACGTTGCCGGTCGCGGCGCCCGCTCTGCTACTGGACACCAGCTCTTCCACGCGAATGTTCGCACTCGCGCTCAACGCTTCCTGCAAGGCTTGTGCCGACTCCACTCCCGTTACCAGGACGCGGTCCACGCCCACGTTGTAGCGGTCCTCGAAGTACACCAGCGAAGTGTTCACGTCATCCACCAGAGACTCGCCGCTGACCGCCGAGCCGCCGTTCTCCAGCGCGCGATGCAGCAACAGTTGATTATTGTCCACAATGGCAAAGGTGGTCGTTCCCCGTTCGACCTTGATGACCATGGTCGGACGAGAACCATCCACCACCCCCAGGGCGGCAATCATGGAAGGCAACACCGCGCCCGGATTGTAGCCAGCTTCGCGGACCAGCGATTCGTACTCTTCCAGAATGTTACGCGGAGTCACTGCCGCAACCATTCTGACTGGGTCCGCCGTTCCCTGCCGATCGAATGACACTGCCGACTGCTCCACCTCAAAGGGAAGCGATTTCTTCAGGCGGAAGCGCACTACCGCATCCGCTTCCTCCGCTTTGGCCGGGAGCGTGTCGAAGTCGAGCAGCAGGATGCGGGTAGTGGCGTCGGGAATCACCAGGCACACATCGCGGGAACGTCCGGCAACGGCGGACAAGGCATCGCGCAGCGCGGACACCAGCGCCTGGCGGGCGGTAACGTTCGCCTGCTGCAGTCCGGGCACGAGTGCCCCATCGGGAATCGACTGCGCGGAAGCGGCGTCCAGAGTCTGCGCCCCTTCGCCAGCGCGTCCTGCAACCACCCAGTCGGCGCTTATCTCACAGGCCACTCGCGGCCGCGGAATGTGGTTAGAAGGCATGAGTCTTGAGTTTCAAGTTTCAAGTTTCAAGTTTCAAGTTTCAAGTTTCAAGTTCGGGATTGCAAATAAAAGCCCCGCTGTCCTCCTGAGCGGAGCGAAGGACCCCCTAGCGTAGCAGCACTCTCGTACTCGTCAGGCCACACGGTCCTGGCACAATAGGGGTCCTTCGACTCGTCGCTGCGCTCCTCGCTCAGGATGACAGAATCAAAAGGAACTGCGCTCCTCGCTCAGGATGACCGATGCAAGAGCTAAATTGCTAAAAGCTAATTGCTGCCTCATCGCGTCGTCTCGATGAACGTTACCTTGTTGATTTCCTTTAGCGTCGTCAGCCCTCGTTTCACTCTATCAATTGCCGACTCGCGAAGGAAATGCATTCCTTCGTCCTTGGCGGCGCGGCGAATCTCGCTGCTGGGCTTCTTCGACAGAATCATCTCGCGCACGTTATCGGTCAACTCCAGCAGTTCGTGGATCGCGGTTCGTCCGCGGAAGCCGGTGTCCGAGCACTCGATGCAACCCTCTCCTTCATAGAACGGGAGGTCCGCCCATTCTTGCGGATTCAAACCGCTGGCCTCCAATTCTTCGATGGAATAATGGACCTCTTTTTTGCAGAACTCGCAGATCACTCGCACCAGCCGTTGCGCCAGAATGCAGTTGAGCGCCGAAATGAAGTTGTAGGCCTCGACTCCCATGTTGAGGAAGCGGCCCAGCACGTCAACCACGTTGTTGGCGTGGACGGTGGTGAAGACCAGGTGTCCGGTAAGCGCGGAGTTGATGGCAATCTGCGCCGTCTCGGTGTCGCGGATTTCGCCCACCATGATCTTGTCGGGATCGTGGCGCAGAATCGAGCGCAGGCCGCGGGCAAAGGTCAGTCCCTTTTTCTCGTTCACCGGAATCTGGGTGATGCCGCGAATCTGGTATTCGACGGGGTCTTCGATGGTGATCAGCTTGTCTTCGTCGCTCTTGATTTCGTTCAGGGCGGCGTACAAGGTGGTGGTTTTGCCCGAACCCGTCGGTCCGGTAACCAGCACCATCCCATACGGCTCTTTGATGTAGCGGCGAAACTTGCGCAGGTCCTCGTCGCTGAAGCCCACTACATCGAGCGTGAGCTTGTGGAACTTCTCGCTCATGGACTCTTTGTCGAGGACACGTAGCACCGCGTCTTCGCCGTGAATCGAGGGCATGATGGAAACGCGGAAGTCGATGAAGCGGCCGAGATAGCGCACGCGAAAACGTCCGTCCTGCGGCACCCGGCGCTCGGAGATGTCCAATTCGCTCATGACCTTGATACGCGAGATGATGGTGGAATGGTGCTCCTTGGCGATGGGCTGCATAGCCTGTTGCAGCACGCCGTCAATGCGGTACTTGATCACGACCGAGTCGTCGCGGGTCTCGATGTGAATATCGCTGGCACGCCGCTGCAACGCGGTAAAGATGGTGGTGTCCACCAGACGAATGATGGGGCTGATGTCGGCCTCGGCCGTCAGCTTCTCGATGGAGATGGTCTCGTCGGAGTTTTCGTCCTCGACAATTACGTCCAGGGCGAAGCCTTCGCTGGCTTCCTCCAGCACGCGCTGCGACTGCTCCGTCTTTTTCAGGATGTCGCTGATCTGCGACAGGCTGGCAACCTTGGTGGTGAGGCGGCGCCCCAGCAGCAAGCCGATTTCGTCGATCATCATCAACTGGCTGGGATCGGCGATGGCAATCACCAGCCGGCCATCGGGCTTGTCCTCCAAGGGCACGAAGTTGTAGCGGAACATCAAGTCCACCGGAATCTTGCGGAACAATTCGTGCTGAATGTGAAAGTTCTTCAGGTCCACGAACTCGCAACGATAGCGCTGCGCCAGTTCCTTGCCGTGCTCGACTTCGTCCTGGGTGCCTACCGGACTTCCGTTGCCGCCGCCTACGAAGATGGGTTTCTTAATGTCTGCCATTACATCAACACCTTTTAGCAATTAGCAATTAGCCGTTAGCAATTAGCCGTTAGCAATTAGCAATTAGCCAAAACAAACTGACCACTAACCGATAACCAGTCCTAATGCAGTCCTTCCGAGCCCAAACTGAAGATCGGCAGATACAGGGAAATCAATACAAACGCCACCACCACGCCCATCACAATCAGGATAACGGGTTCAATCAGCGCCATGGCCGTGGCTAGCGCGTTCTGCACGTCTTCTTCATAGAACTCGGAGACCGAGTTCAGCATTGCGGGCAGCGCGCCCGTCGATTCGCCGACCTCAATCATCTCCACCGACATTTCCGGGAAGACCTTGGTCTCTTCCAGGCTGCGCGCCAAGCTCTGGCCTTCGCGCACTCCGCGCGTGGCCCTCTCAATGCCATGCGAGATCAGGCGGCTCTGCATCGATTCACACGCCGTCTCCAGCGACGGGACCAGCGACAGTCCGCCCGACAGCAGGGTTGACAGCATACGGGCAAACACCGCTACCTGGTACTTCAGCCAGATGTCTCCCAACATCGGAATCTTCAACTTGAGGCGGTCCATCTTGGTAGCCCCCCTGTCGCTCTTCATCCAGCGCCAGAGGAAGAACCCAAGGGCCCCCAGCACCACCAGTGAGGGCAGGAAATACTGCTTCGCATTGACCCCAATCGACAGCATCATGGACGTCACCGGCGGCAGCTGTGCCCCCAACTGCTGATACAGGGTTGCGAACTGCGGAACCACAAAGGTGATAAGGAAGGTCATCATCACCACCAGCATCGCCACCAACAATGCGGGATAGACCAGCGAAGCCGTCAGCTTCTTGCGAAAACTCACCGCCAGGCGTTGGAACGAGATATAGCGGCCCATCACCTCCTCTAAATTGCCGCTTTTCTCACCTGCCAGCAGGGTAGTGGTGTAAACCTTGGGGAAAACCTTTTGCGCTTCGAACGCGTCAGAGAGCAGTTCGCCACCGCGTACCCGGTCCCGCACATTCTGCAACACGGAGCGAAAGAAGAGGTTGCGCTGCCGCTTGATCAGCAATTCCAGCGCTTGGATGATCGGCAGGCCAGCGTGGATCAGGGTCACGAACTGCTGGTTGAAGATGACAAACTGGTCCGGCTTGATCTTGCGCCGGCGCGGGAAACCGACTTCGGTCGAAAACAAACCCTTGGCCTTGACCGAATAAACCAGGAAACCCTGCTGGGCAAAGCGGTCCCGGACCTCGACCTCCGAGCCCCCGTTCTCGGTTTGCTCGAGGACATGGCCCCGCTCGTCGGCCATCTTGATCAAATATTCGGCCATGCTTGAGAACATCCTTGGGGAGAGGTTATGAGTAGTCTAGCATTTAGCAGTTAGCAATTAGCGCTTAGCGCTTAGCATCTTGAAATTGACTGGAACCGCCAATTGAAACCGACTACACTCAGACGCTTTTGCTAAATGCCAAGTGCTAATTGCTAGGTGCTTATTCAGTGAACTCCGTTCCGGCCACAACCTCCGTTCCGGGCGGCGGAGTAAAACGAAATTGCCCGTCTGGTATTTCGACGTTTTCCTTCTGCTGAAGAAAGCGGAATTCGGTGACTGAGCCATCACGTTCTTCGACTACGATGCGCGCGATCAGGCCGTCCGGCGTTATTTCCAGCAGAGTCTGCTCGATGCGATCGCCCATTCCGTTCGGAACGCCGCGCAGGACCACATCGTCCGGGTTGAGCGGCTTTTGATCCGGCGCCAGCGATAACCCATCTAACTCCTTCTCCAGCTTGGTCTTGCCTAACATGTAGCGCAGAGGCGATCGCAGATCGTCGAGCTGCTTGACCGGCGTCCGGCGAACCTGTTTCTCTCCAGGAACGTAAAACCACGCCGTGTGTCCGTCGGTGAGGAACAGCTTGGGACGCGGCTGATCGTAGTCCCACCGCATTCGCCCCGGCTTTTTCATCAGCAGGGTACCGCTCTCGGTGCGGTTTATGCCGGCTCCGCTGTAGGTTTCGGTGAACCTGGCTTCCAGGGTGCGCAGGTGATCGTAGCGCTGGTCCACTTTGCCGGCGAGGGCATGAACGTCGGTCTGGGCGGTGAGGGGGACCGAGCAAAGCAGAAGCAGTAGTACAAGCGCGGCAAGATTCCAGCGATATGGGACGATAATCATGAATTCAAAAGCACGTGTTTCCGGGGCTATAGATCGCCGCACAAGTAACGTCCCATGTGGGTCGTCTGGAATTGACGCTTCTGAAATTGACGCTTCTGAAATTGTCATTACGAGCGAAGCGAGGAATCTGCTGTTGTTTGCGCCTGGAACGACGGATAGGGGAAACAGCAGATCCCTCACGGTCTAAAGGCCGTTCGTGATGACAAATCAGATACGTCCTCCAGCGAAGGATCGCTTCGATGCCGGGGGCCGAATCGCTCCCGTTACTGAATCGTCGGGCTACTCGCGTCTGCGAGCCCATCTGCATTGTAGTGAACGTCACCCGATTCATCGGAGTAGAACCTGCGCTGCCCGGTCGTCCCCACCTGGTCCGGCACGGCGCTTATGGTGTAAGAGCGAATCGCACCATTCACTTTCTCCCCCGGCGTGTATGTAAACGTGTAGCCGCTCTTCCGCCCGCTAGCGAGGTTCGCATCGATAGCTCGCTCTCCGCCACCCTGAGCGGTCCCGCCGAGCATAGCCAAGTCCGGGGTGAAGCCCAAGTCAGGATGAGTGCTGGCGTAACTCCCCTCCGCGAATGTTATCGCCTTGATGCTGGCCAGTGCCGAAGCCTCGTGCGCCGGTATAGTCGCCTTCGTGAGCCTCGGGATGGTGAATGCCGCGATGATCAGAATGATGGTTACGACGATCAGCAGTTCGATGAGGGTAAATCCCCGGTTTCGGTTACGTTTACGCATAACTGGCAACCTTTCTCAGCCGCCGGGTCGGTTACAGACGTGCTCTGCCGCCCTCATCTGCCGGCCTGCCACCGGGCCGCACAGCTCCCGACGTTGGGACTCGGCATTAGCGCTCCCACCAACACAGCGGCTTAGCTGGAGTCCTTAGAGGGTCGCTTTGGATTTCTTCTTAGGCGGCTTTTTGGCTTCGCGCTTTGGTGCGTTCTTATTTCCCATGCCTACAGCATCGCACAGATTTTAAGATGACGCGAGGGCGAGAGCTGCGAGCGTCTTCTTCTACAGCTCTTACGGCCCGACACCCCCGCTATGGCAATCGGAGCAGTTCACTGCGGTCAGATCGCCAATGTCAACCGGGTGCTTGAACGTTTGGGCTGGCAACGCGGCGATCTGCGTGCCACTCTCCTGCTGCTCCATCACCGTATGGCAGGAGTTGCAGTCCTTGCTGATGGCCTTGCCGTCCTTGCTCACGTGGTTGCCATCGTGGCAGCGGAAGCATCCCTGATAGTACATGTGCCCAATGTTATTGGGATGGGTCTTCCAGTTTACCTTCATGTAGGGAAAGAACGTGGTGCTGTAGATGCGCTGCAGTTCGACGACAGCCCCCTTGATGCTGTCCGCCTTGGCCGACGCGATTTGCGGATACTTGTCCTGGTAAAACTTTGTAATGTTGGTGGCGATCGCGTTTTGCGCCTCGTCAGAGGTTTTGTAGTCGGCCGTCAGCACCGCAACGCCCTGCTGCTTGATAAACGGCAAGGTGACATCGATGGAGCGCCCGGTGATCGCCTGATCCACGGAAGCATCGGGTGGCACGTAGATGTGCGACGGGCGGTTGTGGCAGTCGATGCAGTCCATGCGGCGCTTCACCGCTTTGTCGATCTGCTCCGGGGACGGGGCGCCATCTTTCACCATGTACTCGGTCACCCGGCCGTTCTTGTCTTCCATGCTCACCCAGGGAATCACCTGACGCTGTTCGTCGGTGGCAAAGTAGGTAACCTTGTTGGCGATGTTCATGTGCCAGTGAATGCCTTCACCGGCCTGTCCGAGTTTGGGATCGCCGCCACCGACCTTCATCAGCATGCGGAGCACGCGCGGCGTGTTCTGCTCATCGTCGCCGTAATGAGTGAAGGTTTTGAGCTGCGCGCCCCAGAATTTCCTCGGCCAGTGGCACTGCTCGCAGGTTTGCTGTGCGGGGCGAAGATTCTGCACCGGGGTGGGGATGGGGCGAGGATAGGTACCCAAAGCGGTGTAGTAAACCTGCCGCATGCCCGACAGCTTGGACTTCACGTACCAGCTCGCACCCGATCCGACGTGACATTCGACACAGGCCACACGCGCGTGAGGCGAGGCCTCATACGCGGTGAACTCGGGATGCATAACGGTGTGGCACAACTGGCCACAGAAATCCACCGAATCGGTGAACTCGTAGGCCTTGTAGCTGCCGACCGAGCTCACCAGTGCGAAGATCACCACGAAACTGAGCAGGAAGGCGACGGTACTGCGTTGCGCGGGATTGTTGAGATCAAGCCTCGGGAAATGAGGCGGCACACCTACATCGCGAAGCCGGCGCCGCCGCTCGACTACCATTCCGATGGGGACCAGAATGAGCCCCAGAACCAGGAATCCCGGCGCCACCATGTAGGCGAGAATGCCGATGTAGGGAGAAGGCTGGCTGGCGAGGACGTCAATGAGAGCAAGCAGAATGATATTGGCGACGGCGACGCCGGCCAGCGCCAGACCGATCAGGCTGATGGGATTCTTAATAAGATTTTGCGAAACTGGCGGATGAGCGCGTAGAGGATCCACCCTCTGCGTGTCCTCAGTCATTTATTTTATTGTCCTTTCTTCGCCTCACCCCAGTGCAAATCACGCACATTCGGTGTTGCAGAACTTACCACTATAAAGTCGCATCGCAATCAAGAAAACCCGAACGTAACGCTTACCTCACCCCAAAGTTGCAGGGGCCTACTCCCTAATTCTTGCTGGCGACCGTCTCCTCTTGCTCTTTTTGCTCTTTCACGGCCGCATTGACCGGCTCTGCTGCTTCTTCTTCCTCCGAGCCTTGGGCCCGCTCAATCGCAAGCAGATCGAGAGGATGCTCATGCTCATAGGACTCAACTGACATCTTGCCGTCATACCAAGCCCAGTTCATGGGATAAGCATCGGGATCGAAAATCACTCCGTACAAATGCCACACGATAATGGCCAAGGTGGCGAGTACGGCTTCATACCAGTGGATGGTGATGGCGACGTCGATCCACCACCCCGGCACTCTTCCGCCCACCCCCACTTTGAACCACGCCATCAATCCGGTATTGGCCATCACGAACATGCCCCACACTAACGCCCAGTACTCAGCCTTCTCGGCATAGGTGAAGCGGCGGAACAACGGACGCTGATCGCTATATCCCAGGTAGTAGCGGAATGCGTCACGTACGTCCGTGACGTCCTTCCAATCGGGCAGCATGTCCTTGACCAGGCGGCGGCCGTCAGGGTTCTTGACCACATACCACAGATGGAACAAGCTGACCGCGATCAGCACTACTCCGGCCACTCGATGGACGATGCTTCGCACGGCTTCGTTGATGAACAAAGTCCCCAGCCACGATGACGGATAGCGCAAGGCAAAGCCGGTCAGCACCAGTGTGAAGAAACTGGAGAGCAGCATGATGTGCTGCACCCGCTGTCCCCGCGTCATGCGGAACAAAATGCGCGGCTGTCCTATGCGGTGCAAGATCAGCTTTTTGCGGAAGACGATCAGGTTATGCAGCACCATGCCGCCGATGACGCCAACGATCATCCAGATATAGAACTTACTGATATAGCCAATCACCTTGCTGCTGAAATCGGCTTTCGCCACGCCGTCAGAATGCACCTTGAAGCTGATGAATTTCTCGTTGGCCCCAGGATGACATTGCCCGCAGGTCTTCGCCAGGTTGGCATGATTGATCGTGGAGCGCGGATCACGGGAAGGCAGAATGTTATGCACACCGTGACAACTGGCGCAATTCGCCACCGTCGTTGAACCCATCTTCGAGGCCATGCCGTGATAGCTGGACAGGTAGGTATTGACCTGACCCGAAGGCATTCCAAACTCATTGGAGAGACGCACACTGCCATGGCACTGGGCACACCCGCTGCCCACATTCGCCGACGCCACCGAGGAACTGGGATCGGTGGGAGCTTTGATGGTGTGAATGCCGTGGCAGTCGGTGCACACGGGCGCCTGCCAGTTGCCGCGCGCGATCGCCTGGCCGTGGATGCTTTGTACGTACTCCTGCCTGATATTGTCGTGACACTTGGCGCAGGTTACGGGAACGTTGAATTTGCTAATCGGCGACTTTGGATTGGTGGCGGCCAGGATATCGTGCTGACCGTGACAATCCGTGCACACCGCAGCTTTGTCGGAACCGGCAGCCACGGCCTTGCCGTGAACACTTTGCTGGTACGAGTTGAAGGGAGCGGAACTTATACCGCTCGATGCCATGACGAATTTCTGTCCGTGACAGGCCCCGCAGGTTTGCGGAATGTTGCCCCGCGCTACTTTTGACTTGGGATCGCCCCCCGGCAGAATTTCATGGACGCTGCCATGGCAGTCCTGGCATTTCGCGACATTGCTATTGCCTGCCACAGCCGCCTTAGCATGCACGCCGTGATCGTAAGCCGTTTGCTCGCCGGCATGGCAGGAGGCGCATACGGGCTTGGCTGGCGTGGGATCGTGGGGAAACGCCTTGATGTCTTTGTGACAATCGGTGCACCCGAAAACACTGTGGATGGAGGCCTTGAATTTCGCGTCATCCACATGCAAGCTGACTTGTCTGCCGTTCTCCTCTTTGCTGAGAGTGGAATCGTTATGGCAAGCCAGGCAGTCCTCGTTGCTCATCTTGGGACTAGTCTTGGCCACCACCCACGGGCACAGCAACAAGGCAACTAAGAGAACCAGACCGCAACGCTTCACCGAAACCCTCGCTTTCGCCGGACGCAGCACCTCTGCGGTGTCACCTATAAACATCGCCGATGGGGACGTGGAGGGGCAGTGAGTGGACTCACCCGCGGGTGTGATTGAGGTCACACCCCTGGTGCTTCTCACCGCGAGACGTGAGCGGCATCACCAACCGGGGGCCCATGGGCGTGCCAAGAATGGCCCAATGTTCATGGGCCTTCGGGGCGCTCGTTAGCGCAATCAGGGGGATACCGGAGGCCATGGGGGCGCCGGTATTCCCGCCTTCCATCTCAAACTTCGAACCTTTGTTCGAGATCTGGCGACGGACCATCCGCGCCGGCGCCGGGCTTCTCGACTCGATCGCAGCCGCGCGCGGACGAAAGAAAAGCCCGCGAAGCATCGCGGGCCGACGGGGCAACTCCTGGTTTAGACCAGCAAACCACGCGGGCGGAACATGATGCGCGGCCGGCGCGTGCGTATCATGCCGATAGTGCGCACGCGCTCGTAGGCTCCATGCAGGTCCTGACTCAACATACGCACGATTTGCAGGCAGACCTCGCGATGTTCCCGCAAGAACTTCAGCAAATCCTTTCTGCGAACGAAAACGACTTGCGAGCTGTCCAGCAATTCTGCCGTGATCTCGTAAGCGGTATTGGACAGGGCAGCCCCCAGTCCCAGCACTTCTCCAGGGCCGGCGATCCGCAAGGTCAGCCGTTTTCCCGTATCGGAGCAAATGGACAGCTTGGCCCGTCCATCGCACAAAATGTAAATGCCGCGGACCGGCCGCCCCTCGGCGAACAGGACCGTGCTCCTAGGGTAGGAGGTGAGCGATTTGATCTCGTCGAAAGATTTCAACGACTCCGCGGGCATGTCGCAAAAGAGCCGATCGGGACGGAAATCGCAGGTCAAGCAACTCGACTGAATCATGCTCTCCATAATCGAGTTAATACGTCTTCGCACCGTTGCAATGCAGTGATTGCAGTCACCGATTTCCGTGACCTTGTTCACACGCCGCCCACGGATGCTCCTTCGGCAGCATCATCTCGGATAGCAAGAGGAGCGATCCATCCAGGTCTGCACGAGTCGGTGCGAATGCCGCAATCGGCTGTAATCACAACACTTTAGCTTCACTGCGTGATAGCCAGTGCCTTGAGAGCTGCCTTGTTGCGGATCAGCAGAGTCGAACCTTTTGCCTGTACAATCTGGCGCCGTTTCAAATCGGCAAACAAGCGCGTTACGGTCTCGCGGGAGGTGCCGATCATCTGCGCGATCTCCTCGTGGGTCAGGGCCAGCTTCACCCGCGGCTCAGCTTTCATGGCTTCGCCGTTCTTGGCGCTCCACTCCAACAGCAGCTTCGCCAATTTCTCGGCCGCCGAGTGCGACAGCCCGAGCGCGCGAATCTCGCGGCACGCGCTGTTGTACTTTTCGCTCAATTGCTCGGCCACCCGCAGGCAGGCATCGGCGTGTTCCTTGAGAAAACGCAGGAAGTCTTCGCGTTTGACGAAGTTCACCTGGCAAGGATCGATGGTCTCGGCGGTCAGCTCGTAGGGTTTTCCGCTCACCGTGGCGCTGAGCCCCAGGACTTCTCCCGGTTCGGCAATCTTCAAGATCAGCGTCTTGCCGTCGGTTGAACAGATGGAGAGCTTGATGCGGCCTTTGCACAGCACAAAAATGCCGCGCGGCGTCTGGCCCTCGACGAACAGAACAGCGCCCTTCGGATAAGCAGTAGCGTATTTGACGGATTCAAATGTCTGCAATGCAGCAGGCGGAAGATCGCAAAATATGTGCTCGGCCCGCATCTTGCAAGCCAGGCAACTTTCTATGATGTCCAAGCCATATGGTGTAAGCACGACGACCCCCTGTACTTCAAATCGTATCCCCGAGTCATACGGCCGGATTGCGCGTGCAACCGCGCTTCCGGGTGGAAACCCTTGCCCTGCCGCCGTATTCCCTGCCCGCACTTGCATGAGTGCCGGCCGTCACCTAACGAGGTGATCGGCTAAACTGCGGAGAACCCTCATGGTTAGCCGCTCCGGGCTTTCTGGGATGTTGGTGGCAGCCAAGTTTTTACTCCAGATACAGTCCAGCGGAACACTCCTACCGCACACTCAACAAGTACATAGATCACAACCGTCTGTGACTTGTGACGGTCGGCGCCACGTTTCGCAGCAGCTTTTTCGAGCGTTCATCGTCGCACCGTGGCTGGGTCGTGGGAGAGTCGCGCCAGACGGTGTGGTCACCGGAAGGTCCGCCGCCTTGCATAACGCCCATTGGCGGGGCAAGGGTTAGTAGAGTCGCACTCGATCCGATGAAGCCCTCCGACCCTGTTGGCGTTGCAGGTGACGGCACGGGGTCGGCGCTCGCGTCAGGCACGAGAGTGCCTTGGACTTTCGTAACCAACGCGACAAGGCGCATTCTAATGCGGCGCCCATTTCGCCAGACAACAGAAGAGCTCTACACCGCTGCGGGTTGCTGGGCCGTGATCTTTTCCGCGTCGAGCACAACCGCAATTGCGTGGATCACGGACGCGATACGCACCGCGGCCAGAATCTTCTCTTCGCTGACTCCCTTTTCGCGCAGGATTTTTTCGTGCGAGTCCACGCACGCCCCGCAACCGTTGATCGCGGAGACCGCAGTTGACCACAACTCGAAATCGAGTGGATCGATGCCGTGGGTGCGGATGATGTTCATGCGCAAACCCGCCCGCATGGTGCGGTACTTCTCGTTCGACGACAGGTGCAGGAAGCGGTAAAAGATGTTGTTCATGCCCATAATGGCCGCCGCCCCTTTGGCCGCATGAAGTGCCTCCGGGGTAAGGTGGGTGGCAGCTTCGTCCAGGGCAGCCATCATCAAATCCTGGTTGCGCGAGGTGATGACCGAGGCGACCACAGTTCCCCACGCTTGTCGCTCGTTCAAGTCAGTCTGCTGGCGAACCACGCTGGAGAAGTTGAGTTTGAGGTCCTTAGCGTACGAGGGAATGGCGTCGATCAATGCGTCAAGATTCATGTTGTTTCGCTTTCGAGCTAACCACGGAAGGAAGTAGGCTCCGCCCATCGAAGCGGAGCCACTTGAATGCCGCTTATACGTGCAGAGTCTCTTGGCCCTTCTGCCAGTTGCAGGGACAGAGCTCGTCGGTTTGAAGCGCGTCGAGCACGCGCAACACTTCCTGCGGGTTGCGGCCGACCGAGAGGTCCGTCACATAAACGAAGCGGATAACATTCTGCGGGTCGACGATGAAGGTTGCACGCTGCGCCACGCCCACCTTCTCATCAAGGATACCAAGGGTGGACGACAGATCGCGCTTGATGTCGGAAATCATCGGAAATGGCAGGTCCTTCAGGTCAGGGTGATTGTTGCGCCACGCCAGGTGCACAAACTCGGAATCGATGCTGCCACCCAGAATCTGCGCATCGCGGTCCTGGAATTCCTTGTTCAGTTTTCCGAATGCGGCAATCTCGGTCGGGCAGACAAACGTGAAATCCTTCGGCCAGAAGAAGAATACCTTCCACTTGCCCTTGTAGTCCTCGCTGGTAATGGTTTTGAAGGCGGTGTCTTTGTTGGTGCTGACGGTTGCAGTAAGACTGAAGTCGGGGAACTGCTCTCCTACGCTTAACATTTCGTATCATCTCCGTTTGGAATGAAATTAATGCTGCTTTGTTTCTGCTGCCGTGCAGGCCTTACAGATGCCCTGCACCTCAATAGTAAACTTTTCCAGCCTGAACCCTGAAGGAAGTTTGCCGCGCAGTTTCACGGGATCCAGCGCATCGAAGTCCAGGTCGGTAATGGACCGGCAACGTGTGCAAACCAAGTGGTGGTGGGGATGGTGATTGGCGTCGATGCGCCACGAGCCATGATGAGGACTGACTTCGCGCAGCATGCCAGCGTGCACGAAAGTCTTGAGGTTCTTGTAAACCGTCGCGAGTGAGATCGACGGCAAGTCTTGTTTTACCTGCTCGTAGATCTCCTCCGGCGAATAATGCCCGGGTCGTGACACCAGCGCCTCGTAGATTTTTTGCCTCTGGTGTGTCGCCGCCAGGTCGTGCTCTTGGCACAACCGGCGAAACTCATTGTAAGTCTCCCGGCGCATAGTTATCAGATGATAATTGTTATTAAAGGATTCAGAATGTCTGTGTCAAGAATCTTCACCACAGAGGCACGGAGACATAGAGAAAATCTTGAAATTGTCATCCTGTTACATGGGCCAACGGTCCACCATGGGATGAAAAACCTTTCCACTGTCATCCCTCAGCCTTTGTCATCCTGAGCGAGCGCAGCGAGTCGAAGGACCCCTATAGATTCTCAAAAAGCGAGACGCAGGTGCACTTCGGTACACTCAATCTGACTCAGGACTCGAATGCCTCATGCTTTTTCGTCGCCTCTGCGTTTTCTGCGGTTCCAATACGGGCACACGCCTGGGTTATCGTGCTGCCGCTGAACAGCTTGGATTATTGCTGGTCGAGCGTGGAATCGAACTGGTTTATGGCGGCGGCAACATCGGCCTGATGGGCGTTCTTGCCGACACGGTACTGATGCGAGGTGGCCGTGCGATCGGTGTGATTCCCGAGTCGCTAATGGCGAAAGAAGTTGGCCATACCGGCCTCACAGAGTTGCGCATTGTGGACTCCATGCACGAGCGCAAGGCGCTGATGTCGGATCTCTCCGACGGTTTCATCGCGCTTCCCGGTGGCTTCGGCACCCTCGAGGAGTTCTGCGAAGTCGTGACCTGGTCGCAGCTCGGCCTCCAGTCCAAGCCTTGCGGCCTGCTTAACGTGGAGAATTATTACGCTCCCCTGCTGGAATTGTTTGACCACGCCGTGCGCGAAGGCTTCTTGCGCGAAGAGAACCGAAGACTGGTGCTGGATGACGAAAATCCGGCGAGTCTACTGGAGAAGATGGCCACGTTTAGACCCGAGCCCATTGCGAAGTGGATTGAGAGCGAGGAGCGGTAGCAGCCAGCGTTCCTGTTAACGTGATCAGGCCTTCTGCAGCACGCTCGCCCACTCTCGCCGATTCTCGGCTTCCGATTTCGTGAACACGCCCGCGATGCGCGTGCCGCAACTTGCGCAGCAGCCATTCTCCAGCCGGTTCGACATCACCGAGTGCCAAGAGCGCGTGATGACGATCTGCTTGCATCCTGGACAACTCGTGTTCGCGCCATCGGAGTAAATGTTGCCCTCGTAAACGTACTTCAGCCCCATCCGCATGGCCAGCTTGCGCGCCCGGTGCAGCGTCTCCGGAGGAGTTGCCGGCTTGTCCTGCAATTTGAAATCGGGGTGAAACGCAGTGAAGTGCAGCGGCACATCGTCGCCCAAGTTCTCCAGCACCCAATCGCACAACTCTTGGAACTCCGCATCGCCGTCGTTCAGGGTTGGGATGATGAGATTCGTGATCTCAAACCACACACCGGTTTCATTGCGCAGCCACTTCAACGTGTCCAGCACAGGTTGCAGGTGCGTCAGCGTGATCTTGCCGTAAAACTCTTCGGTGAACGCTTTCAGGTCGATGTTGGCTGCGTCAATGTAGCGATAGATGTCGAAGAACGCCTCGCGTGTGATATAGCCGTTCGACACCATCACCGTGTTCAGGCCGGCGTCGTGGGCCTCGCGCGCGATGTCAATGACGTACTCGCCCCAGATGGTCGGCTCGTTGTAGGTGAACGCAATGTGGGGCGCGTGATGCTCCAGCGCCACCTCGACCACGTTCTCCGCACTGAGCGTCAGCGCGCCGACCTGGTCGGACTTGGCCTTGGAGATGTCCCAGTTCTGGCAGAAGAAACAACCCATGTTGCACCCGGCGGTGCCCATGGAAAGAATCTTCGTGCCGGGGAAGAAGTGGCTGAGTGGCTTCTTTTCGACCGGGTCCATCGCGATGGCGGCAGGCCGTCCGTAGCCGAGTTGCAGCAACCTTCCGCCTTCATTCTTGCGAATGAAGCAGAAGCCGCTCTGGCCTTCTCCGATGTGGCAGTGCCGCGGACAGAGGTAGCAGTGGAGGCGGCCGTCGGCCATTGTCTCCCACCAACGCGCCTCGTGGACTTGGGGTTGTAAGACTGTTAACTGCATAGTAACTGCTTCTTCCTAATTGTACCGCCGAACGGCGATCGGGCACCATGCTTCTCGACCGAACTCCGCCCACGAATTCTCGACCCACGATCCGCCTTCCGGACAGTCACGCGACCGGGTGATACGGGTCATACCACAAGGTGTCACAGCGGGTTACATTCGTCTTGCGGAGATCTTCGCAGCCGCAACCCGAGGAAAGACTATGACTACTGCAGTAGAGGAACTACCGCACACTTCGACGGCAAGCGCTGTCGTCCTGGATGGACACTCACTGAAAATCGAGGACCTGGTGGCGATTGCCCGTGACCGTCACGCTATCGAGGTACATCCGGACGCCATCGCTCGAATCGACAAGTGCCGCGATCTTCTGGAGCGCAAGATACGCGCGCACGAAATCATGTACGGCGTGAACACCGGCATCGGCGAGCTGTCGGAGGTAATCCTCACCCCCGAGCAGGCGGAGAAATTCCAGAAGTATCTGCTCTATTCTCACGCTGCGGGTTGCGGAGGGCCGTGCGCGGAAGAGGACGTCCGCGCGGGAATGATTTCCCGCCTCAACACCCATTGCTGGGGGCATTCGGGCATCCGCAACGAGATCGTGCAAACTCAGATTGCGATGTTGAACAAAGGCGTGACGCCCGTCGTCTGTCAGAAAGGTTCGGTGGGAGCATGCGGCGATCTTTCGCCAATGTCACAGATGGCGCTCACTCTCATGGGCGAGGGCGAGGTGTTTTACAAAGGCAGGCGGTTGCCGGCGAAGCAAGGGATGCGCGAAGCGGGAATTCCCACCATCGTGTTTCGCGAGAGAGATGGCCTTGCCACCATCAATGGCTCTGACCTGACGACAGGCATCGGATGTCTGGAGCTGTTCGACGCGATGCGGTGGCTTAAGACGCAGGAAGTCGCGCTGGCGATGACCCTCGAATCGCTCAACGCCAACATGATGGCCTACCATCCAAGGATTCATGCTACGCGTGGCTACCCCGGAGCGCAGGAATGCGCCGCGAACATTCGCCGGCTGACGGAAGGCTCTGAGTTGTTGAACTTGCCAGGCAAGAAAGTGCAGGATGCCTATTCCCTACGCTCCAGTCCGCAGGTAGTCGGAGCCGCCAAAGAAGCCTTCAAGTGGGCGCGCTACATGTTGGAGATCGAACTCAATCATGCGGCCGATAATCCCACCTTTTTCCCGGACGAGGACTTAGTGCTGACGGGCGCAAATTTCCAAGGCACCCCGATGGCGTTCGCTCTCGAGTTGGTCGGCATGTCGGTCACCACGGTGGCGGCACTGTCCGAGCGCAGGCTCAATCGCTTGATGAACCCGCACCTGTCCATGGGCCTGCCAGCATTTCTAACCAGGGGCGCCGGAATGTTCTCCGGCTTGATGCTCTCGCAATACACTGCCGGCGCGTTGATTTGCGAGAACCGCGTGCTCAGTCACCCTGCTGCCACGGGCTCAATACCGGCAGCCGCCGACCAGGAGGATTTCGTCTCCATGGGCATGACCACAGCCATCAAGACGCGGCAGATTATCGAGAACGCGTGGACGGTGGTGGCGATAGAGTTGATGGCGGCGGCACAAGCCTTCGATCTGCGGGCTCCGGTGAGGCCGTCGCCGGCGTCGCAGGCGGCCTACGACGTGGTTCGCCAATATGTCAGCAGGCTGGATGAAGACCGGCCCCTGTATGAGGACATCAACACCCTAACGCGCATTGCGAAGGAAGGGACCATACTGCACGCGGCAGAAGAGATTGCCGGGAAGCTAAACTAAGGCGGCACTCGCTTGCGCAACACTCCGCAGAGTGAGGCTCCGCGGCGAATGCGCATCCCCGGCGAAACTTAGCCGATCGATGGGTATGTTTTACTCGCCACTGGCCACGAAAAAATGGACGGTGGGCGCCGGTTTGTCTTTCGGTTGGGTTACGGCGCCCACCTTGGATTTGAGTTACCTCTATAGACGGATGGGGGCGCGAAAAGTTCTCCGCACGCTCGACAATATCGATCTCTTAACACTTCTTCACATTTGCCGTTGGTGAATGTGCTCCTGTTACTTCCCTGCCCCACTTTCCGGCAAAATGATTTTCTCCAAATACTCGAGCGGCAGTGGCCCCTGATTGAGCGCCCGATTGTGGAACTCCTCCAGGGTGAAGCTGCTGCCTTTCGCAGCCTGATATTTCTTGCGCAACGACCACCACTGACGATTGCCGACGAAGTACGTCGGAAGCTGGGTCGAGCTCAGCTTGGCGCGCACCAGCTTGCCTTCGGCTTCGGCCTGGGTCTGGAAGGTGTCTTTCATCATCAGATCGAGCGCCTGCTGCTCAGTCATGTTCATGGTCTGCAGGCGAATGTCGAGGATGGTGTTGGCTATCGCGCGTAGCCAAATCTTCAGCCGTACAATCCGAAACTTCGGACTGAAATCGAGATAGCCTTCCTGCGTCATCACATCGGCGCCGTACTCGGCCCACCCTTCGACGTACGCTCCATTACCGAAGAGGTTGCGCACCACGCGCCGCGTGCGTGGCTCAACGTCGTTAGCATGCTCGGCCTGGACGTAGTGTCCCGGCAACGCCTCGTGAATGGTGAGCCACTTAAGCGCGTAGTTGTTGTACTCGCGCAGTTTGCTCTCGGCCTTCGCTTCCGGCATCTTCGGATCGACGGGCGTCACCCAGTACTGGGCCTCAGCGGTTGGCTCCAGCGGCGGCGCGGAGTGAAATCCCGCCACCGAGAAAATGCCGCGCTCGAACTCCGGCGTGGGGATAACTTTCAGGTTGTCGCGGCTGCTAAGCGAGACAATCTTCTTGTCACGGATGAACTGCTTGATGCCGTCGAGGTCGGCCTTCACCGCTTCGATCAACTGATCGCGTTGCGGGTGTTCGTCGCTGATCTTATTGAGCACCGCGGCAATGATCTTGTTCTCGCGCTCCTGGGCGGGCAGATTGCTGTAGTCATCCTGGCCGGGATACATCTGCTTATAAAGCGGTAACGCCAGTTGCAGCATTTCCGCGCGAGTCTTTGTCAGTTCGGCCTCGGCGTCGGCCAGCAACTGCGCAGGCTCGATGGAGGTCTCCATCACACAGCGAAACTTGGGCGCGTACCATTCTTTGCCCAACCGCCAGGTGCGGCCGTTCGTCGGACGCTTCGCCAGATCGTTCTGCATCCACGTATTAAAGTCGCTCAGCGCTTTCTTTGCGGCGGGCGCAACTTTGTCATATTGCGCTTTAAGCGGCGAACCTGCCGGGATCTCGGAGGCCACTGAGTCCACCAGATTTAGATTGCCTTCGTTCTCTCCCACCGCCGTCGAGATGAAGATGGGATCGGAGTCCGCGAGCTGCCACTTGGCCTGGTCCAGGAACCGCGGGACCTGGCCGATGCGCGAGATCACGTCCCCTACGCGCACCTCCTTCGACGCGTACTCCTGCGTCAAAGGCAGAAATAGCCCGTTGCCGATTAGCTCCACGTACCCTGTCGGATTGTGTTTGTAGCTCTGGATGTGCTCGAACTCGAGCAGGTTTAGCGCGATCTGGTCGTCGATCAGGCGGTAGTCGGCGGCGTCCTGCGCATTCAGGCCCGCGACCGGCGTCTCAGTCTGGAAGCGGTGTCGCCACGCGCGATAGAACTTCTCCTGGGCGGCGATTCCCTGAGCACTAACGTCGTCGAGTTGCGCGTCGAGATCGATCGTCTTGCCGGTCTTGGGGTCGAGATGCTTGTGGTAACCAGCCTGCGACGCGTTCACCGGAGAGAGCGCCAGCGAGTCTTTCACGAACTGGTCCGTCATCTTGGAAAATTGCGCGTTAACTTGGTGGGGATGGCTCATAGGGTTCGTGGATTGTGCTGTACTGAATGTGGAGATAAGCGAGAGAAACAAAAGAATGCGCAAAACGTCTTTCATACCGCCTCGGAAGAACAAGAGTGCAAGCGAGCCAGTATAAACCCGCAAGCTTAGCGTTTGGTTTTGTCCGGAGAGCCGGTCTTTAAAACGGTGCATGAAGATTCGTTTTGAGTTGGCACGGTGGAACGATTACACAAAATCGAGCCCCACAAGAGCGACATAATATTAGCCCAGGGCGTAAGAGCGTGTGTGAGAACCAAACGTGTTATTGGCCAGTGGACTTGATGGGCCAAAATCCAGCGCCGTAGGCACGGCTCAGTCTAGCCCAGCACGCAGCCGCAGTCGGAGTGCTGGGTAAAGTGGAAAATAGATCCGAGTCCCGTAGGGACGACAGGGGTTTTCACACACCGCCCGCAAGCCCTGGGTAAAGTGGGAAAAATTAACGAGTCCCTTCAAGGGACGGCACCGTTCTCACACAGGCCGGCGTCGAGCGATATACCCGAGAGGGCATCGATCTTGAATTCGATCTACTCCGCCGCCTCGGGCGCGCTGGCTGTCGTCGCCAGTCGCAAAGCTGCAGCCCTCTCGCGCTGGCGGCCCACGGTGAAATAGAGCACGCTTATTAGCAGCAGCCACGGTATTCCTGCCTCCAACGTGACCCGCATTCCTTCGACCCACCAAGTGGATACCAAGATTGCCAGCACAGCCAGTCCTTCGACGATGGTCGTGAATGGAAACAGCGGCATCTCCACCGGCAGACGGCGGCCCTGCTGCTCGCGCCAATGTTTGCGAAAGCTCAGATGGGTAACGAAAATCATCATCCACGCAAACAGGCCGCCGAACAATGCGATACCGAACATGTACACGTAGGCTGAGCTGGGAAACCAGACGGCGAACAGCGTCGCGGCACCCAAGCCCCCGGCAGAGAACAGAAGCGCAGGAAGGGGAGTTCCCTTCTTCGATACGCGGCCCAAAACCTCGGGCGCGTAGCCTCCGCGGGACAGGGAGAACATCATGCGCGTCGCCACGTAAAAATTGCAATTCATGCTGGAAAGCGCAGCCGTTAGCACAACGAAGTTAATGATGTGTGCGGCGGCAGGGATGTGCATCACTTCAAAGACACGCACGAACGGGCTGACGGTAATGCCCTGCCCCGGCTGGATCTGGTTCCACGGGATCACACCCACGAGGATCGCGATCGCGCCCACGTAAAAGATGATCAGCCGGGCCAACATGGATCGCATGGCGCGCGGGACGGACTTGTCAGGGTCTTTGGCCTCGCCCGCCGTGACCGCGACAGTCTCCGTTCCAATGAAGCCGAAGATCACGAATGCCAGCGCCAGCCACACACCGAGCCATCCGTTTGGCAGGAAACCGCCGTGCGTGCGGAAGTTCTCCAAACCGATTGGGCGTTGCTGATGCACGCCGAATAAGATCGCCGCCCCTAGAGCGGTTCCGGGGTAGCTGTATCCGATAATAAATACCCACAGTGGCGAAACCAAGCGGTGGCGTTGTGAGGCGTAACGGCGGCGATC
>Ga0208587_1000176_pt1 | contig 34429 bp, 30 predicted proteins | sample NGESurdeep092012_7_FD_184472 | JGI IMG/M metagenome (GOLD analysis project Ga0208587, IMG submission 184472) | Arctic peat soil microbial communities from Barrow, Alaska - NGEE Surface sample 210 deep-092012 (SPAdes) | ecosystem: Environmental > Terrestrial > Soil > Wetlands > Peat ...
TCCGGGCGGGTCGGCCACCCGGACCACCGGGGACATGGCGACGGCGAACGGTGTAGCCTCGAACATGTGTTCTAGTCTAGTGGGTGGTACCGACAGAAACGGCGCCGCGAGCCCGGGAGGCGATATTGGTTGCCAAGATCGGCAGTGGCGGTAGGACCGCCATCCTCGCCACGACACCGCCCATGGGCGGCGGTCGTCATCGTGTCCGCCTACGGGTGCTGCATCCGGGTCGGCTAGTGCCGGCACTCCAATGCGCGCCGAGTTGCTCCGTCGACAGCTTCGAGGTGCGCCGTCGTACCGCTGCCCGGCGCGGCGGCGCACCTCATGCCATCCGAACGCGAGAGCTACAACGAGCGCAGCAGCACCGGGGTGAGCCGGTCGAGCACTCCCACGTCGTCAATCGTGGAGGGAACCGGCTCGGGCGTGCCGTCGGCGATGCTACGCATGGTCTTGCGCAGGATCTTGCCCGATCGGGTCTTCGGCAGCGCGCCCACGACCGCAACGTCCTTCACCGACGCGACCGCGCCGATCTGGTCCCGGACCAACTGCACCAGCTCGCTGCTGACCTCGTCCGGATCGCGTTGGGCGCCTGCTTTGAGGACGACGAAGCCCCGCGGAACTTGGCCCTTGAGGGTGTCGTGCACCCCGATGACGGCGCACTCGGCGACGTCGGGGTGGGTGGCGATGACCTCCTCGATCTCCCCCGTGGACAGCCGGTGACCCGCGACGTTTATCACGTCGTCAGTGCGACCCATCACGAACACGTAGTCGTCGGCGTCGATGTGCCCCCCGTCGCCGGTGAGGTAGTAGCCCTCGTAGCGTGACATGTAGGAGGCGACGAACCAGTCGTCGTCGCCGTACAGCGTGGTCAATGCGCCCGGCGGCAACGGCAACTTGACGACGATGGGGCCTTCCACTCCGGCGGGGGCCGGCTCGCCGCCGGCACTGAGCACCTGGACGTTCCAGCCAGGCACCGCCTTGGTCGGCGAACCGGGCTTGACCGGCAGCTGCTCGACGCCCATGCAGTTCGCCGCAATCGGCCAGCCGGTCTCGGTCTGCCACCAGTGGTCGATCACCGGGATCTGCAGCAGGTCGGCCGCCCAGTGGTAGGTGTCCGGGTCGGTGCGCTCACCGGCGAGGAAGAGGTAGCGTAAGCAGCTGACGTCGTACCGGGCGAGGTACTCGCCCTTCGGGTCTTCCCGCTTGATCGCCCGAAACGCAGTGGGCGCGGTGAACAGGGTGCGCACGCCGTGCTCGGAGACTACCCGCCAGAACGCCCCGGGGTCGGGTGTGCCCACCGGCTTGCCCTCGTAGAGCACGCTCGTGCAGCCGGCGAGCAGCGGGGCGTAGACGATGTAGGAGTGGCCGACGACCCAGCCGACGTCGGAGGCGGCCCAGTAGACGTCGCCCGGTGCGACGTCGTAGACGTTTGTCATGGTCCAGTGCAACGCGACGGCGTGGCCGCCGTTGTCCCGGACAACGCCCTTCGGCTTACCCGTGGTGCCTGAGGTGTAGAGGATGTAGAGGGGGTCGGTGGCCTGCACTGGTATGCAGTCGGCCGGGCTGGCGGCCGTCATCACCTCGCCCCAGTCGAGGTCACGGCCACCGAGGGCGGCGGTGGCCTGCGGGCGCTGGAAGATGACGCAGCGCTCGGGCTTGTTCTCGGCTTCCGCTATGGCCGCGTCCAGGAACGGCTTGTACTCGATCACCCGCTGGCCCTCGATCCCGCAGGACGCGGAGATCATTACGCGCGGCCGGGCATCGTCGATGCGGATGGCCAGCTCGTGCGGGGCGAAGCCGCCAAAGACCACTGAGTGCACGGCGCCGATCCGGGCGCAGGCCAGCATCGCGACCAGGGTCTCGGGGATCATGGGCATGTAGATGACGACGCGGTCACCCTTGATGACCCCGAGACCGGCCAGCACGCCGGCGAACCGGCTCACCTGCTCGAGCAGCTCGGCATAGGTGATCTTGCGCTGGGAGCTGGTGACCGCACTGTCGTGGATGATGGCGACCTGGTCGCCGCGGCCGCCCTCGACGTGCCGGTCGACCGCGTTGTAACAGGTGTTGAGTACGCCGTCGGGGAACCACCGGTAGAACGGCGGGTTGGACCGGTCCAGCACCTGGGTGGGTGCCTGGTACCAGCTCAGGCCCTGCGCTGCCTCACCCCAGAAGCCTTCCGGGTCGTCAATGCTGCGCCGAAACGTCTCCTGGTAGCTCCCCATGTCTCCTCCTCGCCGCAATGCTCGCCTGACCTGCACCACAATCGCGGAATTGCCGGGTCCATGGGGATGCTTTGGTCCCATTCGTGCATGACCAAAGTCGGACGTACGCCGCGACTGGACCGCATCCGGGCCGACCATCGGCCCGAATGGCGGAACGGCCGCCCGAACAGCGGAAGGCTCGAAGAAAGGATGCGGCGGACATGAGCGAGTCGGTCAACCCTTCCACAGCTCACCCCACCGACGCGGCGGGTGGCTTCGGTGCGGACGACGAGGGCGGCGACCCGGCATGCTGGGCCGCGCGGGTCTGCCCGGATTGCGGTCAGCTGGCCACCGGCCAGGCGCCCCAAGCCTGCGACCGCTGCGGGGCCGAACTGCCCGGCTGACCGGCCTAGCTAGGCTACGAACAGCGAGCCGGCCCGAGCGGGCCGAGCGGGGCGGAGGTGGCAGGTGTCCGAGCTGGCAGCGGGGTCCGAGCTGGCCTGGACGCCGAACGCGGCGTGGGTCGAGCGGGCGGTGGCGGGGCGGTTTCTGCGGACCCAAGGCCTGGCGACTTACGCCGAGCTGTCGGCCAAGGCGGCCGCCGACCCGGCGTGGTTCTGGGACGCGGTGGTTGGCTTTCTCGACCTGCCCTTTGACACGCCGTACCAGCAGGTGCTCGACACCAGCCGAGGGCCGCAGTGGGCGCGGTGGTTCGTCGGCGGGGAGGTGAACGCCGCCCAGCTCTGCACCCGGGCAGCCGACACCGATCCCGACCGGCTCGCTATCGTGGCCGAGAGCGAGGACGGGGCAGTGACCCGGCTGACCTACGCGCAGCTGCGCGACCAGGTCGCCCGGGCTGCCGGAGTCCTGGCCGCGATGGGCGTGGGTCGCGGGGACGCGGTCGGGCTGTTCCTGCCGTACTCCGCCGAGGCGGTGGTGGCGTTCCTGGCCGCCGGCTGGCTGGGCGCCGCCGCGGTGCCGGTGTTCTCCGGAATGGGCGCCCCACCGGTGGCCCGCCGGCTCGCCGACTCCGGCGCCCGAGTCTTGGTCACCGCGGACGGGATGCTGCGCCGGGGCCGGCCGGTGCCGATGCTCGCGGTGGCTCGGGAGGCGGTCGCGCTCGCCGGTGGGGCGGTGTCGCTGCTTGTCGTCGACCAGCTCGGCGCGGCCGGGACGCTGGTCGAGCCCGACCGCGACTGGGCCGAGGCGCTGGCCACGGCCGCCCCGGTACCCGCTGCCCGTACCGGCTCCGAGGACCCCTTCCTGGTCGCCTACACCTCCGGTACGACGGGGCTGCCCAAGGGAGCGGTGCACACCCACGCCGGGTTCCCGATCCAGTGCGCCCAAGAAGGCGCCTTCGACCTCGACATCGGCCCGGACGACGTCGTGAGCTGGGTCAGTGACCTGGGCTGGATCATGGGGCCGTGGACGATCTTCGCTGCGCTCGGCAACCAGGCCACGCTGGCGCTCTACGCCGGCGCCCCGGACCAGCCGGACCACAGTCGGGTCTGGCAGTGGGTCGACCGACACAGCGTCAGCGTCCTCGGGGTCTCACCGACCTTGATCCGGGCGCTACAGGCCGCCGGCGAGCAGCCGGTGCAGGCCACCAGCCGGCGCAGCCTGCGGGTCTTCGGTTCGACCGGGGAGCCGTGGACGCCTTCGCCGTGGCAGTGGCTGCACGAGGTGGTGGGGGAGCGGCGGCGACCGATCGTCAACGTCTCCGGCGGCACCGAGGCCGGCATCCTGGTGGCGGTGCAACCGCTGCTCGGCGTCAAGCCGGTGTCTGTGGGCGGCCCGACGCTGGGCAAGGCGGTGATTGTGCTGGGCGCCGACGCCACTCCGCTCGGCCCGGGTGAGCTCGGTGAGCTGGCGGTCACCGCGCCCTGGCCGGGCATGACCCGCGGGTTCTGGCGGGAGGGACCGGAGCGTTACCTGGCCAGCTACTGGAGCCGATTCCCCGACATCTGGGTACACGGCGACTGGGCGTCGTACGACGCCGACGGCTTCTGGTACCTCCACGGCCGTTCGGACGACACCCTCAACGTCGGCGGCAAGCGGATCGGCCCAGCCGAGGTGGAGGCGGTGCTGGACGCCCATCCCGAGGTGGTCACCGCCGCGGTGGTGGGCGTGCCGCACCCGATCAAGGGTGAGGCGATGGCCGCCTTTTGCGTCCCGGTGCCCGGGCTGAGCCCGGACGATGCCCTCGACCAGCGACTGCGTGCGGCGGTGGTGGCCGAGTTTGGCAAGGCGTTCGCGCTGCAGGAGCTGATCTTCGTCGCGGACCTGCCCAAGACCCGCTCCGGCAAGGTCATGCGCCGGTTGGTACGCGCCCACGCCCTGGGCGAACAGCTCGGCGACCTCAGCGGGCTGGACAACCCGGAGGCGGTCGAGGCCCTGCCCCGGCTGGCCAGTTCCTACAATCTGCGGCCATGACCACACCAGTCAGCGGATCCGTCGAGACCAGGCCCCAGACTGCCGAGGGCGACACCGGCGACGGCGACGACTACGCGCACTACGCCCGCAAGGAGGAGATCACCCGGGCGGCCATCGAGGGCGGCCGGATCACCGCGATCTGCGGCTGGCAGTTCGAGCCGGTCCGCGACCCCAGCCGGTTCCCGGTGTGCCCGCGGTGCAAGGAGCTGAAGGACCTCGCTCAGCAGCTGCTGTGACTCCACCGGTGGGATGGGGCCGGTGGGAGCAGCCGAGCTCATAGCCTTGCAGAACGCACGCCGTTCCCCTCACCCTCGATTCCAGCCTCAGACAGCAGGAACCGTAGGCGGGGCACAGCGTGTGGTGCCTGGTGGCCGCCTCAGGCGCCCACGGAGACGGAAGGGTCACAAGGGCCGGAATTAGCCCCCCGCGGTGCCTCCGCCGGTGCAGGTCCGCGGACTGCTCCGGCGGCACCCATGCGTACCGTCACGCCACTGGCCCGAACTCCCGGGACACCCTTCACGCTTCGCACTGCCCGTCAACACCGTTCCCGTAGTGGCACACGGCGGCGAGGCCCAACCAACCGCTTCGGGCGGTTCAGCGCCGGACCGGGTCACTGGTCCCGTCCAGGTCCGCGACCGGAGCCTGTGCAGCGACCCACCGATCAAACCGCTCGTGGGGCTGGGACAAAGCCCGTTGCAAGTTGATTGGTTTCGGTACGGTCCCAGGCAGCCAGACTGACGCCAAGGCCAAAGCATGAGGAGCCCACCAGTGCAGGTCGAGTGCAGCTACCCCGTCCCGCCGATACGGTTGTACGAGGTGCTGACCGACCTCGACTTTCTGATTGCGCGCAACGAGCGGTACGGCGGCGTCGGCACCCCGACCGTCGAGCAGACCGGCGACGCCTTGGTGGTCACAACCGTGCGCCGAATCCCGCTCGAGCACGCGCCGGCGGTGGCGCACCGATTCCTCGGCGACGGCCAGCTCGTTCAGGTCGACCGGTGGGCGCCGCCCACGGCCGACCGGGCCTTGGCTGCGGTCGCGATCGACCCCGGCCGGATCCCGATGCAGATACGCGGCAGCTACGACATCCGGCCGGTGGATGACGGTTGCGTGTACGTCGCCGCCATCGACTTGAAGGTGAAGGTGCCGTTGATCGGGGGCGCGATCGCCAGCCAGGTGTCGGGCCTGATGCGCCAGCTGCTCACCGCGGAGATGCACTTCACCCAGGAGTGGCTCGCTCGCTGACCGAGCTGGTCACGGACGCCGTTTCGAGTGCCGGGTCCCGGGTCGGGCGCAGCCTGAGGCCAGCGGCGTCCGCCGCGGCGAGCCCACTACCCGGGTGCGAGCGAGCCGAATCGGCTCGGTCGGGCCGCGGCGGTGCAGCAGCTCGGGGAGCAGCTGGGTGCGCAGCTGCTCTCGGGCGTGGCTGTCGCGGAACAAAGTTGGTGACGTTGATCAGGATGGTGTTGAACAGCGCGGTGAACTCGTCGGGGTGCAGTTGCAGGTAGTCGACGTACTCGTCGTCGCGAGCGACGTCGCCCCTACTGGGTCTGGTCCGACCCGGCAGCGGAAGCGGACCAGGTCTCCGTCGCGCAGCGCCTCGACCCAACCTGCCGACGCGCTCACCACAACCACGTCCCGTGCCGCTACAGCGCTCCGCTCGGTGCGGCGTCTCGCCGCCGGCTGCCCTGGTCCACCGGCCGTCCTCGTTCCAGGCGCTGGCGCCAGCCGGAACCGCCGACGACCGCGGGAAGGCCGTCGCCGAGTTGCGCGTTGCATCGGGTGCGCTCCCGGCTTTCCAAGCCGGTCGCCCCATGTGCCTGCCCTGACCCAGCGACGGCCCGTCCGCGGACGCGCCGTGCATAGCTTCGCGGACCGCCACCGATCCGCGCGAAAGAGGAACTTCGTGACCATCGTGGCCGACACCTACCGCGCCCGGCGGGACGGCTGGCAAGACGAGGCCGCCTGCCGCGACTCCGACATCGAGCTGTTCTTCCCGACCGACGGTGAGCGCGGACCCCTGCGCGCGGACCGCGAGCGGGCAGCCAAGGGCGTCTGCGCCGCCTGTCCGGTACGGTTGCCGTGCCTCGACTACGCCCTGGCCTATGGCGAAACCCATGGCATCTGGGGCGGTCTCACCGAGGAGGAACGGGCCACGGAACGCCGTCGGCGTCGCCGGGCCGCCGGCGGCTGAGGGAAGCCGCGGCTTGTCTGCTAGCGCAGCAGCTCGCTCTCGTCGGCTGCCATCAGGCTCCGACCGCAGGTGGAGTCACCGCTTCCCGAACTGCCCACAGCCGGCCGCGGGCGGTCGACTCCACCGCCGCCGCGAGCTCGGGCAGCGGCACGGTGTCAGCCAGCTCGTCCCGGCATCGCGAAACCACGCGCAGCACGTCACCGGCGGACAGGGCGTGCTCGAACTCCGTCGTCAGGCGCTCCACCGCCTGCACGAGCTGGACCGAACCCGCGAGTTGCGGATGTGCGGGCATACGCGTCCTCCACGGATGTGCCGTCGCCGCCGACCCGGACGTGTAGCCGGCCCTGAGGCGACCATGGGCCGGCCGCTGTCCCGTCCGAACGGTGCGTACGTCGAGAAACCATCCAGGTATCGGTCGGGGACAGGCGGCGATACCGGGAAGATCGGGACAGAACCTACCGGACATCCGCAGTAGCTGCCCAAAGCAGTCCTAGGTTGGGCGAGTGAGCTGGGCCGAGGGCCCCTGGGTGAGTTGTCCACACTGCGGCGATACCGTGTTGCTCAGTGCCTTCGTCGAGGCGGATGACGAACCCGGGGTGCTGGTCGCCGTGTGCCGGTCCTGTGCCCGACACCTGGTGGCCCAACCGCCGGCGCATCCGAGTGGCGGCTGACCCGGATGCTGGGGTGCTCTGGGTGGTGGCAGCGCGCCCCAGCCGGCAAAACAACACTCGCTGGCGGATTGACAGGGACAACCCCGGTCTGGCGTGCGGCCGTCGACCGTGGGCAACCCACGCGGCCTGGGTGCCCGGCGGCGCGGATGGACGCGGGTGACGGACCCCCCGCCCTACACTCACCGGCGTGAGTCGACCGCAGCCTCCGGCTACCGCTCAAGACGACCAGCCGCCGCCGGCCACGGCGGTGCCCGATCTCGACCGCCCGATCGCGGCGGGTCGCGCAGACCGCGCTGGCCGCGGTGACCTGAGCGGTCGCAACACCGCTGCGGTATCGGACATCGCGCGGTTGGTCGAGGACCAGTTCCGGATGGGGTTCCCGCACCGGATCTGGGTTGCCGGCGAGGTGTCCGCGGTCCGGCACGGTGCCGACGGTGGGCTGTACTTCGACCTGCGGGCCACCGGCGAGGGCTCCGGCGGCCTGCGGCTGCCCGCCGTCGTCACGGGTGAGGTGTTGCCGGAAGTCGGCGCGGTGCTCGACCGGATGCACGACGCCGACGTGGCGGACCTGGTCTGCGAGGGCCGGCTGCTGCGCGCCGGCGGACTGCTGCGGTACCACTTCGCCGAGCATCGGCTGGACTTCGTGGTCACCGCGCTGGACCCGACCACCACCAGCGCCGGTCTGGCGGCGGACCAAGAGGCGGTCCGCCACCGAGTCGCGGCCGAACGGCTGGCCGAGCGACAGCGGGTGCTCTCGCCGGGGGCGGCGCCCGTCCGGGTGGCCGTGGTGGGCCGTCCCGGCTCGCCGGCGGTACGTCGGGTGATGGAGCGGCTCAACGGTTCGGGGTACGCCGTGCGGGCGCGGGTGGTGCCGGTCGCGGCGGCCGGGGGTGCCGCTGCCGAGCACCTCGCGGCAGCTATATCGGCCGCCGCCGCCGATGCCGACCTCGTGCTCCTGGTCCGCGAGGAAGGCCGCCGACTCGGGCTCGCACCATTCGACAGCTATCCGCTCGCGCGGGCCATCGCGGCCACCACGGTCCCGGTGGTGACCGGCATCGGTGCCGCCGAGGATCACACGGTCGCCGACGAGGTCGCCTTCGAGGCGGCGCCGACCGCGCTGGCCGCGGCTGACGCTGTGCTGGCTCGGATCAGCGCGGCGGAGCAGCGGCTGCGGGTGGCTCGAGACGACGTCCGGGCGCAGGGGGTCCAGGCCCTCGACCGCGCCGGCGACCAGTTGGCCCACGCCCGTGACGAGGTCGAGCACACCGGGCGCGAGGCGGAGCGGCGCGCCGCCGGTGCCGCCAACCGCCGGTATCGCTGGGTGCTCGCCGGGGCGGGGGTGCTCGCCCTCGCTCTGGTTGCCGTCGCCGTACTCGCGCACTCCGGTTGGTGGTTGCTCGGCCTGGTGGCGCTGGTCGCCCTGGTGGCCGGCTTCCACTGGCAGCGCACGTCGTACCTGCGGAAGGGGAGTCGGGCGATGGTTGCCGAGGTCAGCTTCACCGAGGTGTTGGAGCGGTTGCGGCGGATCCGCGACGAGCTGGCACTGACTTCCAGTCCGGAGAAGGTCTACCGGTTCAGTGACGAGGCTCGCCAGCTGGTCGAGCGAGGCGAGAGCGTGCTGGGGCGCCCCTTGGACGCGGTGGCTGAGCCGCCCTCGCCACCCTCGCCACCGAAGGTAACCGCCGCCACCGCTGACACCGTCAGCATCCCGAGCGTCCCGAGCGCGGCTAGCTCGACGGCCGCCGTGGCCGGCACCGAGCCCCCGGCCACCACTGGGGCGACCGCCGAACCGGCGACGGCGCCACCGCGGTAACTGGGGGATGTCCAACTCTTGATAACTTCCAGTTAAAGCGGCATGGTCCGTGGGGTGACACCTCAGGTCGACGCCGTGGAGATGTTGCGCGCCGCCGGCCTGCGGGTCACCGGAGCGCGGCTGGCCGCGCTGGACGCTCTGGCCGGCGGCGGTCACCTCAGCGCCGATGAGGTCGTCACCGAAGTTCGCGAACGCCTCGGGGCGGTGTCCACCCAGGCCGGGTACGACGTGCTCCGCGCCCTGGCGGCGGCCGGCTTGGCCCGCCGGGTAGAGCCCGCCGGCTCACCGGCCCGCTACGAGGCCCGTGCCGGCGACAACCACCACCACGTCGTCTGCCGCAGCTGCGGTGCCATCGCCGACGTCGACTGCGCCGTCGGCGGCGCGCCCTGCCTGGAACCGGCCGCGCACGACGGCTTCGTCATCGACGAGGCCGAGGTCACCTACTGGGGGCTGTGTCCTGCCTGCCAGGCCCCGCAATCCGTCCCGTCCCGACGTACGGAGGTCTCCGCATGACCGACGCCAGGTCGCCACCTGACCACTCGCCAAGGCCATCCCGTCTACGACAACCAGAACCAGCGCACGGTCGGCTCTCGCGGGCCGGCGACGATGGAGAACTACCACTTCCTGGAGAAGATCAGCCACTTCGACCGGGAGCGGATCCCCGAGCGGGTGGTGCACGCCCGCGGCTTCGTCGCCCACGGCTCCTTCGAGGCCTACGGCACCATCGGCGACCAGCCCGCTGCGACCTACACCCGGGCCAAGCTGTTCAGCGACAAGGGCAAGCGCACCCCGTCACCATTCGGTTCTCCACCGTCATCGGCGGCCGGGACTCCTCCGAGGTGGCCCGCGACCCGCGCGGGTTCGCCGTCAAGTTCCGCACCGAGGCCGGCAACTGGGACCTGGTCGGGAACGACCTAGCGGTGTTCTTCATCCGGGACGCGATCAAGTTCCCGGATGTGATCCACGCACTGAAGCCCGACCCGGTCACCTTCCGCCAGGAGCCACAGCGGATCTTCGGCTTCATGTCGCAGACGCCGGAGTCCATGCACATGCTGAGCTTCCTGTTCGGCCCGCGCGGCATCCCGGCGGACTACCGGCACATGGACGGCTTCGGCGTGAACACCTACCGGCTGGTCAACGCCGCCAGCGAGGGCGTGCTGGTCAAGTTCCACTGGAAGACCCAGCAGGGGCTGAAGTCGCTGACCCAGGCACAGGCCCAGGCCATCCAGGCCACCGACTTCGGCCACGCCTCCAAGGACCTCTATGAGGCGATCGAGCGCGGCGACTACCCAGGCTGGGAGCACTGCGTCCAGATCATGAGCGACGACGAGCACCCCGAGCTCGACTTCGACCCGCTGGATGACACCAAGACCTGGCCAGAAGACGTGTTCCCACTGCGGCCGGTCGGCATGATGACGCTGGACCGCAACGTCACCAGCCACCACGACGAGAACGAGCAGGCCGCGTTCGGCACCGGCGTCCTCGTCGACGGCATCGACTTCTCCGACGACAAGATGCTGGTCGGACGCACCTTTTCTTACAGCGACACGCAGCGCTACCGAGTCGGACCCAACTACCAGCAGCTGTCGGTGAACCGGCCGCGCGAGGACGTCGAGGTCCGCACGAACCAGACCGGTGGGCCGATGTCCTACGGTCGCGACCAGGTCGGGACCAACCCGCACATCAACTTCGAGCCCTCCGGCGTGGCCGGGTTGGTCGAAGCCACGCCGACTGGGCCGGCGTATGAGCCCTACGTCGGCGGGTCGGTGGGGCGAGCCGCGATCGAGCGGAAGAACCCCTACGGCCAGGTCGGCAAGCGCTACCGGGACGAGATGGAGGACTGGGAGCGGGACGACCTGATCCTGAACTTGGTCACCCTGCTGGGCCAGACCGAGAAGGGCATCCAGGAGCGGATGGTCTGGCACTTCCGGCATTGCGACGAGGACTACGGCCGCGGGTCGCCGACGGCCTGGGGTTGAGCCTGGGCACGCTGCCGGACTTCTCGGCGGAGTTCGCCGAGCGGAGCTAGCGCGGATAGCGGGCGCACTCCGCGACGGCTCGGCTCAGCCGATCGTCACCGCGCGCGTGCCGGCATCCCAGCGCAGCGTGCCTCCCTGGAAGTCGCTGGCCCGACCACCGGGAACGGCGTACTCGCTGGAGACCGGGAAGCCCAGCCCGGAGTTCTCCCAGCCCATCGCCGCCCAGGCGGCGCGGATGTCGCCGTGCACCTCGTGCGCACCGGTGTCCGGGGACCAGTAGACCGAGCCGCCCTCGAAGTGATTGAACCGCCCGAACTTGTACGGCGTACCGAGCTCGTTGGTCACCGGGAAGCCCAGCAGCGAGGTCTCCCAGCCCATCCCGGCCCAGGCGTCGCGGATGGCGCCGTGTACCTCGTGCGCGTCGGTCTGCGGAGTCCAGTAGATCGAGCCACCCTGGAAGTGGTTGAACCGCCCGCGTCCGCCCGGGGTGCCGAGCTCGTCGGTCACCGGATAGCCAAGCACGGTGCGCTCCCAGCCCATGGCGGCCCACAGACCTCGGATCGCGCCGTGGGTCTCCCAGGCCCCCGTGCCCGGGGTCCAGTAGATCGACCCGTTGCGGTAGTGCACGAACCGGCCGACCCCATCCGGCGTTGCGAGCTCGCCGGTCACCGGTGCGCCGAGAACGGACGACGGACCGCCGAGCGCGGCGTAGTGCTGCCCGATGGCGCCGACTGGCGGCGGTGGTGGCGGTGTCCCGAAGCTGGCCGGGGCCGGGTACCGTCCGACCAGGTAGGCGCCGGTCCAGATGGCTTCCTGGCGGACCACGTCGCCGGTATGGGTCGCTGCGATCATCATGTTGTTCCCGGCGTAGATGCCATCGTGGTAGATGTACCCGGTGTCGTCGTAGAAGAAGATGACGTCACCGGGCTGCTTCGCATCCTGCGCCAGGTGTTGGCTCGCGGCGTACTGGTCGACGGTGAAGTGGGGCAGCCTTATCCCGAACCGGCCGAAGACCACCATGACCAGGCCGGAGCAGTCGAACGTGTTCGGACCGGCGGCGCCCCACTCGTAGGGGGCGCCGTAGTGGGTGGCGGCCTCGGCCACGACCGCGTCGCCAAAGCTGCCGGCGCGCGCGGGGGACGCCGGCAGCGAGGCCAGCGCGCTGGCCAACAGCAGGACGAGGACGACGGTGGCGGCCCAAACACGCCGGGACAGTCGATAGGCGGGCACGATGACTCCGAGGCCGCACCGACCGAACGCCGGCGACCTACTGGCTTCGACGCTCGATTTGGCGCGGCTGAAGGGTGAAGCCCCGAACTTCACCCTGTTGGCCGTAGGGTGCCCCGGGCCGACCTTGAGCCGCTGATCTCACCTCCGCCTCGCCACGGGCCGAGGCACTGCCGCCGATGGGTCATCCTGTGCTGCGACGCGACGGATCAGGCGGGAGTACGACATGCAGCAGCTGACCGGGCTGGACGCCGCTTTCCTGGCGATGGAAACGCCGGCGGTGTACGGGCACGTCGGCAGCGTGTGCGTGCTCGACCCGACCACCGCGCCCGAGCCGTTGACCCTGCCTCGGCTGCAGCAGGTGGTGCTCTCGCGCCTACACCTCATCCCGCCGTTTCGCCGCCGGTTGGTGGAGGTGCCGCTCGGACTCGACCAGCCCTACTGGATAGAGGACCCGGACTTCGACATCGAGTACCACGTCCGGGAACTGGCGCTGCCGGCCCCCGGCGACGACCGCCAGTTGACCGAGCAGGCGGCCCGGTTGCACTCCCGGCCGCTGGACCGGACCCGGCCGTTGTGGGAGCTATACCTGATCGGGGGTCTGGCCGGTGGCCGGGTGGCGGTCTATACCAAGGTGCACCACGCCGCTATCGACGGTGTGTCCGGCAACGACCTGCTCGCCGCGCTGCTGGACCGATCGCCGCAGGGCCGCGACCTGCCTCCGGCACCACCATGGACCTGCGACGAGGTGCCCGGGTCGCTGGCGCTGCTGGCCCGCAGCGCGGTAGCGCTGACCGGCCAGCCACTTCGCGCCGCACGGATGTCGGCGGGGCTGCTGCGGTCGCTGCCGGCGCTGGCCGCTCTCCCGGCGCGGCCCCGGCTGCCCGTGATCGAGCCGGTGATCGACCGGCTGTTCGGCTCTCATGACGACGTCGTGCTGCCCTCGCCGCGGCTGCGGGCTCCGGCCACGCCGTTCAACCGGTCTATCTCGCCGCATCGGCGATGGGCGTTCCGTCAGCTGTCGATGGCGGAGGTGAAGGTGATCCGCTCGGCGCGCGAGCTGACGGTGAATGACATCGTGATGGCGCTTTGCGCAGGTGCGCTGCGCCGTTGGCTCGTCGATCACGACGCGCTGCCGGAGCAGCCGCTGGTGGCCTCAGTGCCGGTTTCCGTCCGAGCCGAGACCGAGCAGGGGGCGCTGGGCAACCGGGTGTCGGCGATGCTGGCCACCCTGCCGACGCACGTCGCCGACCCGATGGAGCGGCTGCGCTCAACGCACGAGGCGATGCGGGCGGCCAAGGAGCAGCACGGAGCCCTGCCGGCCGCCCTGCTCGCCGACGTGACGCAGTTCGCCATGCCGGCCCTGGCCGGACAGGCGGCGCGGCTGTCCGCCCGGCTGCGCCTGGTGGAGCGGATCAACCCGTTCAACCTGATCATCTCGAACGTACCCGGCCCCAACGTGCCGCTCTACTACGCCGGCGCCGAGCTGTTGGCGTACTACCCGCTGTCCGCGATCGTCGACGGGCAGGGACTCAACATCACTGTGTTCAGCTACCGCGGCTCGTTGTTCTTCGGCTTGATCGCCGACCGGGACCTGGTGCCCGACCTCGAGCGGATGGCGACCTACGTGGTCGAGGAGCTGGCGTTGCTCAAAGACGCCGTCGTCGGGACCTCGATTGCCGCGCCACCAGCGCGCGCGCCGCGTCGTCGTACCCCGCGGAAGGCTCCACCCTCGCGCTGAGCGACCCAGTCCGACGTCACCCGACCGGGCCCGGCCGGCTCAGCTCGCCTGGCGCCAGCTCGCCCGGGTCAGCTCGGGAATAGCTCGCGGTCGGCACTTGGGTCGACCCCGGCGGCTGCCGAGACACACCGGACAGGGACAGGGCCGACCTTCGGCCCGTCGACCGGATGGGCAAGCGGCCTCGTGTCACGCCCATCCGCCCCCCGGGGAGCCGGCACAACTACGCCGGCCGAGGAGACCGCATGCACGGCACTACCCGCGCGCGCCCCACTTACAGGGATGCCAGCAACGTCCGCGCCCGGACCGGCATAAGCCGTCGCCGACCCGCTCGCGGCTTGGCTGCACTCGCCCTGCTTGCCGGCGCCGGTGCAGCCGTACCGGCGATGGCAAGCTCCGCCGTGGCGGCCGGCTCGCCGGCGTCCAGCTCGGCGGTGCTACCCGGGCCGAGCGACGGCCTGCAGGTGCACGATCGCATGATGCCGGCGACCAGCCCGGACGCGGTGCACCACGATGCGCCGACGGGCGGCGGCCAGAGTTGGGATGCCGCGACCGGCCCGGTCCAGTACGGCCCGGACGTCTCGTCCTGGCAGCACCCGAACGGCGCGGCCATCAACTGGGGCGCCGTCGCGGGCAGCGGCCAAGCCTTTGCGATCGTCAAGGCGACGGAATCCGGCTACACCAACCCCTACCTGGGCAAGGACATCGCCAACGCCCATGCCGCCGGGCTCACGGTCGGCGCCTACGCCTACGCCCGGCCGCAGTACGACGCCACCGCACAGGCGGACGCATTCGTCCAGGCGATCGGGTCCCTGCCGGCGCCGTCGCTGCCGCCGATCCTCGACCTAGAGGAGGCCGGCGGCCTGGCCCCGGGTGACCTCATCGGCTGGACACACACGTTCCTCGACCGCGTTCAGGGCAGAACCGGGATCACACCGATGATCTACAGCGGTCCGTGGTTCTGGTCCTCGGCGATGGCCAACAACACCGGCTTCTCGGCGTACCCGTTGTGGGAGGCCTCCTACACGACGGCGAGTGCCCCGCAGCGCATGGCCAGCTGGCCGACGTACCGGCTCTGGCAGTTCACGGCCAGCGCGTCGATCCCCGGGATCGCTGGGGGTGTCGACCAGAGCCGCTTCATCGGCACCGCTGATCAGCTGGCGGTCAGCCCGGGGGCCATCGGGGTGCACTATGGCGAGCTCGGTGGCTCTGCTGGGTTTCTTGGTGCGCAGCAAGGCGGGGAGCAGACCGCCCCCGACGGAGTTGGCCGGTTCACGCAGTACCAGTACGGAGCCATCTACTGGACGCCGGCCACCGGCGCGCACGAGGTGCACGGTAGAATCTGGGCGGAGTGGGCCGCCACCGGCTGGGAGACCGGACCCACCGGCTACCCGGTGACCGACGAGATGACCACCCCGGACGGGGTCGGGCGCTTCAACCACTTCAGCAAGGACGGGAGCATCTACTGGACGGCGGCCACCGGCGCGCATGAGGTTCACGGGGCCATCCGCACCGCGTGGGCGGCCGCCGGCTGGGAGACAGGCCGGGTGGGCTATCCGGTCACCGCTGAGTACGCCGTGCCCGATGGGCGGGCATCGGACTTCCAGCACGGCCGGATCAGCTGGAATGCGAGCAGCGGGCTGACCGCGGTGACGTATTCCTGAGGGTGGCCGAAGCGCTGGTTGATCAGCGCTTCGAGCGGGCGAGTCGGGCGAGTCGGTCGAGTCGGGCGAGTCGGTCGAGTGCGGCGACGATCGACGGTCGCCAGGACGCGCGGGCAAGACGGCGAGCACCCGGGCACTACCCACGCCTTGACTTGCGTCCGTGCGGCGTCCGAGGGGGACTTGGCCACGCAAACGCGAGCACCCTCGCGAGGAACGGGTGCTCATGCAGTCGAAGGTAGCCAGCTTGCGGGGGAGAGGTCAACGTTCGGCAGGTGGGCCGAGCCCGCTCTGGGAGTTCGCCGGATGGCCGCCCTGCCCGGGCACGATCGGGGACGACGAACTGCGGCGCATCGCCGAACTGTTGCACCAATACGCCGAACTGCACGGCGGGCAGGGCCTCAGCCTCGCCGATGCATCCGTGATCGCTGTGGCCGAGCACCGAGGCATCCGCGAGATCGCCACCCTCGACGTCACCGACTTCAGCCTCGTCCGCCCGCGCCACGTCCCGCGCCACGTCCCGCACTTCCTCCTGCTGCCGTAGCAACCGCCGGCGGACCACGACCGCTGCAGACCTCAGGAACGCCGTATGTTGTCCGTCGTGGTCAAGGGGAAGCAGCCGACCAGTTCCGAGCGGGCGAGGCCGGTGTACGGGCCGGAACCGTGGCAGACCGTGGCCGGCGTGGTCTGGTCGTGGTGGGATCTGTGGTTAGCGGTGGTGTGCGTCGTGGATCATGGCGGCGACTGGGACGCGCTGGACGCCGCCCTCGCGGGTGGGGGCGGGCCGAGTCGATCCGGTCAGGAAGCGAGGTGGAGCCATCTGCTCGACCTCACCCAGCGTCTGGCAGAGGCCGGGCTTACCGCGGCCGAACTGGTCGGCGAACTGGCCACCGATCGTGCGCTACGGACCAGGGCCCGAACCAAGGTGCTGCGGTCGACGCTGTACGGCCGCGACCTGACACCGGCGATGAGCAACCCGCCCTCGGCGCGTTTGACGCACCGGGCCTTGTTCGGGTCGTGGCCGCAGTTCCCCCGAACACCCCAGCCCTGGTACGAGCAGCTTGCCGCCCGGTTCCCGGTGCTCGACCGGTACGCCTTCGACGGCCTGGCCGCTCAGAAGTTCGCCTACCGGATCGGTGCCGCGGTCTCCAGGCTCGGCTCTCGGGTCACCACGGCGACCGAGGCATTGGCGCTACGCCGGGGTGCGCTGACGTTCTACTACCAGGTGATGGAAGGCTGTGACGATTCCTACGGCGGCGTTGGTGACGTCATCCAGGAGGCGGTCATCGACTACGTCCGTACGGACTGGCGCGCCGCAGGCGTGCGCCCCGAGGTGTTCTGGCGGGATCTGCTGGAGTGGGCCGTCCTCGCCTCCAACTACGGCCTGCTGGGCCGGGACGAGTCGCTGTTCCTGCGCAAGGCAGGCGTGCCTCGGGAACTCGACCTGGTCGAGCAGATCCTGGCCGAACTGACCATCGGCTACACCGCGGCCCGGATGTCCTGGCACGCCGGGCAGGCCCTCCAACTGCATGCCCAGGCCGTCGCCACAGCCGGTGCCCTCCACCGGTTCATGCCGGTGGCCGAACTGCTGGGGTCCGGCAGTTGGGTTGCGCTGGAGGCGATGGTCGCCGTTACGGTCCGGCGCCATCGGCCTGATCTGGGCATCGCCGTCCTCGACGCCGCTGATGTCCCCGGCTTCCACCAGGGGTGGGTGCAGCGTCGGCGCGCCGAACTCGCCGGCCAGAGCGGGCAGGTCACCACCGCGGCGAGCTCGGGCGGCCGCTGAGCATCGACCGGTAGCGTGTCGGCGATGGAACGGATGAACCGGGAGCAGTTCTACGCCGCGATGGCCGGCCTGGACGAGGACCGGCTCCGCAAGGCCCTGTGGATGCTGTACTGGCGCTCGGCCGGACCGGTGCGGCAACGCATCGAGGCTGAACTCGCCCCCGAGCCGGCCAAGCCCCGCACCCGCGAGACAGGCTCCGAGGTCGACCCGGACGCAGTGCTGGACCAGGCGCAGCAGTTCGTCGCGCTGGCCCGTGCCGGCTCCTACCTGGCCGGGGATCGCCGGGTGAGCCCCAAGGAACGCACCCGGTGGCGGTTCACGTTCCGGCGCCTGGTCGCCGACGCACGGCAGGCGTTGCAGGCCGACGACATCCGCCCCGGGGTCACCGCGGCCACGGCGATGATCGACCTGGCGTGCGAGGTGCACGACTACGACTACTTCCGCTCCGAGGACCCGGTGGAGGCGGCCGGGGTCGTCGTGTCCGACGAGGTCGGGGTGCTCTGGCAGCGCATGCGGGACGTCAACGGGTTCCCGGCCTTCGCCGCAGCTGCCGCCCGACAATTCGTCCGATGGGAAGCGCCCTACGGGTGGACCCGGGGCGGCTACGGCCGGGTCAGCGAGAAGGAGACCACGCTGACCACCGTGCTGACCCGGATGCTGCCGGTACCGGATGCCTGGACCACCTTCACCACCTGCTACCTGACCGCGCTGGACGAGGCCGCGACCACTCCGGCCCGGCACCTGGCGTCCTGGCGCTCGACCGAGTACGGGCTGGCCCACCGAGCGCGGGCCATGGCCGGGTGGCATGCCCTGCTGCTGGACCGGTTCGCCGGGACCGACGACGAGCAACTGCTCGACCGCATCGGCACCAGCGCGGGCCTCGGCGGGCCGGAACTGACCTTCTTCCAGGCCCAGCTCGCCCACCGCCGCGGCGACAACGACACCGCCCGCCGCCTGGTCCACGACGCCCTCGCCAAGCTCCCCGGCCACGACGGATTCATCCGGTTCGCTCAGGACCTCGGCGCCCTGTGCCACCCTGGACCAGACGGATCGCCGAGGAACGGTCCACGCTGACACCCTGACGTCCCGGCCCCGACTCGAGCCAGGGCTTCCGTCGCAGCGTGGCCCATCGATCGCCGATGGACCGTCCGGGAGCGGGCACTCACCAGCACCCACCCCCTCCACCTCGCCCCCGACCTTTTCCTCCCCCTCCCCTGCGAGGAACGCAGGTGCCGCCGCCCGGTGCTCGACGGTCACCGACCCCGGTCCCGCCCATGAAGCCCTTGTGACGCAACCGGGCAGCGCTCGGTGGGACGTGCCGCGAGCGGATGTTCAGCAACGCGGTGAACCGCACAGCAGGTCCTCGATCAACCGGGGCAGGTGGATCGCCACTGGGCCGCGAGCCTGAGGTCGGCGTCGCGTACGTCGAAGCGTGCCGGGTCGAACGCGGCAGGGGAGGACAGCCCGAGCCATTCGAGCATGTCCTCGTGGCCGGGGGCGGAGGGGTCGGCCAGGGTCCGGCGCAGCAGCTCGTACCCGGGAATCCCGCCGCAGTCCTCGGGTGGGCAGACTCCTTCCCCGCTGATGCAGCGTGGGTAGCGGGAGTCCGCGTGGGCGGCGGTCGTCGCCTCCACCGTCACCTGGTGTTCCCAGTCGTCCCCGAAGTCGTAGAGGTACTCCAGGACGGTCCCGGTTCCTGCGACCTCGTCAAGGCGGACGCGATCCTCCGGGGCCAGGTCCAGGTCGGTGCCGGGCGGCCCGTACCGGACCTCGCCGATGGAGAACTGGTGCAGATGGCCGTTCTGCCAACCCATCGCAGCCTGGATGACGGTGTGCAGCTCCACCAGGGGGCAGGCCGCCGGAACGAGCACCCGACGCCAGATGACGGGATCGGCGCTGTCTACCAGTTCGATCCGCAGCTGCAGCACCGGTTCGCCCTGCGCCGGACCGCCGTGGGCACGGCGCACCGCCCACCGACCCAGCGCGGTCACCGGCACCATGCCGGCCCGCCGCTCCTCACGGTCCAGGGCCGGGTTCACGGCGAGCAGCCCCGTCTCGGCGAGCAACTCGACGGTGAACCAGACGTCGCGATGCAGGCAGCGCCGCCACCCGTCCAACTGCTGGTCGGTGAGATCCTCCGTACGGTACAGCGGAGACAGCGTTGTCCACAGGTGGTCGGCAACCGCTCCGGCGTCAACGCGTTCGGGTCAACGTCCATCGCCGTCAGCAGCGCCTCGACTCCGGTGACGAAGTCGTCGTACGGGATCGACCTCCCCCACCCCGAGGGGCACACTGCAGGACCGAGCTCGCCGAGCACCTCGACCATGCGGGCGAGCAGCTCCAGGGGCCGGTCCGGCAGCCCGGCGCGTTTCTTGACCGCCACGAGATAGTTGCCCCGGCGACGCACCAGGCCGACCGCCCGCGCCCACTCCAGGACGACGAAGAGCCCCCTCTACTCCTCACTGCTTTTGGTCCGGAGCGTCCGATCCCCGATCAGTGGGTCGACGACGTCGCCCGTCCCTAGCCGCTCCACCAGCATGCGGGCGTCCGCCATGGTCAGCCTGCCGGTCTGGGTCAGCTTGCGCCCGGTGCGCGGAGAGTTGGGACCCACCGGGTGAACCCGACGAGCCGGACCAGCCAGACCGACTCGGCGGCTGCCTTCCCCAACCCGCTCTGGTCCCGGGCCGTCACCACGGCTCCACCTCGTCCTCGTCGTCGCCCTGGCCGTCCTCGTCGTCGCGCCGACCATGTAGTGCCCAGACGCGAGCGTGGCGTTGACCTTGTCCAACAGGAAGGGCCTGGTCACGATCGGGTCGGCGATCGGGTGCCCGTCGTCGTCCGGAAGCATCAGGTACTCCAGCGGACAGTCCCCGGCGAAGGCCACGCAGCGCAGCGTGGGCTGCCCGGGCTCGATCCGGACCAGTCTCTCCAGCACGACGTCGTGTTCCCAGCAGGCGCCCAGGTCGTAGGCATAGGCGAACTTGCGCATCCCGGCGGCGAACAGGCGGCCCAGCCGAGCGCCGTCCTCGCCGTCGGCCGCCTCCAGCGGGTAGAGGGGGTCGGTGAACCTGCGCCCGCCGACCTCGAAGACTTGCAGGTGGTCCCGCCCCACCGGAACAGCACGGCGATCGTCCAGGCCAGCGTGCCCCACGACCGCGGGCAAGGACGAACCGACCCGGCCCTCCGGCGAACGCCCACTATCGGCTCACCACGACGCCGTCGTCCTCGCCCTGGGTGGCGGTCAACACCGCTGCCCACACCAGCACCCAGCCGGCCACCACCGAACACCCGCCATACCTCTACATCCGCGAGGACGAACTCCTCACCGACCTACACGCCTGCGTGCCGCACGGTCAGAAACACGATCCACGCGAGCTCGCCGCCCTGCTTCGCCAGCACAAGATCACGATCAGCTGAGACCACACCACGCGGTCACTGACACCGCCGTAGACCCCAAGAACTGACCACCGACGCCATCAGCCGCCCAGCGCGAAACCCCGGGCCCGAGTCATGGGGTAACCGTGTGTCCGAGGGGGGACTTGAACCCCCATGCCCTTTTGGGGCACTAGCACCTCAAGCTAGCGCGTCTGCCTATTCCGCCACCCGGACCGGGTGCTGGGGACCGCCGGAGTACGGCGGGTCACCGGCGTCCACTCTACCCAACGGCCACCCTCGGCCACGGCGGCCGGCGACGACCGGCCGCGCCTCAGCTTCACCCGCCTACGGCATCGCGGTACGGCGTGTCGGCGGCCAAATCGATGCCTGCGGCGGGTGAAGTCATGCCAGAGGCGGTGCTTCACCCGGCTACGGCATCGCCGGCTGCGCAGCCGAGTCGGCCGTGCGCGCCGTAGCCTCGGCCTCGCACCGCCGGGACGCGATCACTCGCCGGAAGGAGCCGCTCATGACCACGCCAGGCACCGCCGCCACCACGCCAGGCACCGCCGCTGACGAGGTCGTCGATCTGTGCCGCGATCTGATCCGGTTCCAGACTGCCAACCCCACCCATCACGAGCGACCCGCCGCGGAGTACGTCGCCGGCAAGCTCGCCGAGGTCGGCTTGGAGCCGACGGTGCTGGAGTCCGAGCCCGGCCGGACCAGCGTGGTGGCCCGCCTCGCCGGGAGCGACTCGGCCCGCGCGCCGCTGCTGATCCATGGCCACCTCGACGTCGTACCCGCCGATGCCGCGGACTGGACCGTCGACCCGTTCGCCGGGGAGATCCGCGACGGTTGCTTGTGGGGCCGCGGCGCGGTGGACATGAAGGACATGGTCGCGATGACGCTCGCCGTCGTCCGCGACTACCGGCGCAGCGGCCGGAGGCCGGCGCGCGACGTGGTCCTGGCTTTAGTCGCCGACGAGGAGGCCGGCGGCGGCCTGGGAGCGCACTGGCTGGTGGAGCACCACCCGGAGCTGTTCGCCGACTGCACCGAGGCGATCGGCGAGGTCGGCGGCTTCAGCCTGACCGTCAGCGACGACGTGCGGCTCTACCTGATCCAGACCGCCGAGAAGGGCATGGCCTGGATGCGGCTGACCACGCGCGGCCGCGCCGGCCACGGCAGCATGGTCAACGACGACAACGCGGTCACCACGCTGGCCGAGGCGGTCGCCCGGTTGGGTCGCCACCGCTTCCCGATTCAGGTGACCAAGACGGTACGGCGCTTCCTCGACGAGCTCTCCGACGCGCTCGGCGTCGAGCTCGACCCCGACGACCTGGAGGCATGCGTCGGCAAGCTGGGCTCGATGGCGCGGATCATCGGGGCCACGCTGCGCAACACCGCGAACCCGACGATGCTCGACGCCGGCTACCAGGTGAACGTCATCCCGCAGACCGCCACCGCGCAGGTGGACGGCCGGTTCCTGCCCGGCTTCGACGCGGCCTTCGACGCCGAGCTGGACGAGGTGCTCGGCCCGGACGTCGTCCGCGAGTGGATCCACCACGGCATCGCGCTGGAGACCGAGTTCGAGGGCTCGCTGGTGGACGCGATGTGCGCCGCGCTCAGGGCTGAGGACGCCGGCGCCCGGCCGGTGCCCTACACGATGTCCGGCGGCACCGACGCGAAGTCGTTCTCCACGCTCGGCATGCGCTGCTTCGGCTTCTCGCCGCTACGGTTGCCGGCCGACCTGGACTTCGCCGGCATGTTCCACGGCGTGGACGAACGGGTGCCGCTGGACTCGTTGGCCTTCGGGACCCGGGTGCTGGACCGGTTCCTGGACAGCGCCTGAGCCGGACGCGGTACGCCGGTCAGCTCGGCAAAGCGGGGCTGAAGCGCCGCCGCCGGCGCCGCAGCAGGGCCGTGCGCCGGCCGTCCGGGAACAACCGCAGCCGGTCGAGTTCCCATTCGCCGTACTCGGCGTGAATCGTCAGCACGCTGCGCGCGGTGTCCCGGTCGGTGCCCCGGGGAAAGGACAGCGGCCGGTACTCGTAGTCCGGTAGGCGGGACTCACCCATGCCGTCATTGTGGGCGACAGGGTGGGCGACAGGGTGGGCGACAGGGTCGGCCGGTGGGCGGACCATCAGGTCACGGGTCGACCAGCTGCAGCTGGCCGAGCGCCGGGCTGGCGACGAACACTCGGCCGGTGCCGGGGTCAACGGCCACCGCGTCCGGCTGGCGCACGGTGGGCAGCCGAGCGACCACCCGGGGCGCTGGGTCGCCGAGGTCGACCCCGGCCACCTCGTTGGTGGCGGTCAGCGTCACCCAGGCAATGTCACGGGCGGGGTCGTAGGCCACGGCGTACGGCGTACCGGGCAGCGGCAGCCGCTGGCTCAGCGTCAGCCGGGGCAGGGTTTGGAAGATCACCAGCTGGTTGCCGCCGGTGTCCACGACGACCAACCGGTCCCGTCGATCGGTGACCAGGTGCGTCGGACGCTCCCCGGCCGGCGCGCTGGCTGTCTTGCGCAACGTCGTGGGGTCGTAGACGTCCAGGTCGCCGGTGCGTGAGTCCAGTACGGCGACCTGGTTGCCCACCGGGCTCATCGCCGCCGGAAGGCCGAAACCGCTGAGCGTGCCGACCAGCCGCTCGCTGTCGATGACGGCCACGGCGCCACTTCTGGCGCCAGCGGCGAGGAGCCGACCGGCTGCGGCGGCGGCGGTGGCCGGAGCGCTGCCGGCCGCGGTCCGCGACACCAGGTCCCCGGATGGCAGTGCGATCTGGAGCAGTCCGTCGGCGTCCTGGGTGGGCACGAGCAGCGGTCCGCCGGCCGCGGCCAGGGCCAGCTGGCCCGGGTTGCCCTGCAGCGGCAGGCGGCTCACCACCGCGCCGGTGCGGCCGTCGAGCAGCAGCAGCCGGCCGGGGTCGTGGGTGCCGACGACCACCAGCCCGGTGCGCTGGTCCGCGACCAGGCCGCCGGCCAGCCGGGGAACGTCGACCACCGTCCCGGCCGGCGTCGCGGTCAACGCCGGAGCGGTGGCGGGGACGGCCGGCTCCTGACCGGGCGGTCCGGCCGACCCGCCGCAGCCGGTGCCGAGGGCGACAACCAGCAGCGCCGCGGCGGCGGCGGACGACCGACGCCGGCTCACGGTTGGAAGTCGACGAGCTGGGCGCGCTCGAAGCTGTTGTTGGGGTCGAGCACGACCTGATGGCGGGGGCGAAGCTCGGTCAGGCTGGCCTGCAGCGTGCGGCACTGCGGGGTGGCGGTCTTGTAGCCGGCCGCCCAGATCAGCCAGACCTGATGTCCGGCGGCGCGCCGGTTCAGCTCGTCGGCAAACGTGGGCACCGACGCCGACTGGTTGCGCTGCCCGTAGTCGACCCAGTCGACCCGCTCCGCGCTGCCCATGATGGGAAACACGACCTGATCACCGAACCCGGGCAGCAGCCGGTGCACCGCCGGCCCGAGCTGGTCCGGGCAGAACGCCACGACGTCGCCCGGCTCGGCCTGGGCCGCCAGCAGCTTGGCGAACCGACCCGCCTGCGTGCGACTGTCGTGGGTCTGGGCCAGGCCGTTGAGCAGGCCGAGAACTACCACCAGCGCCAGCACCCCGTGCCGCCGCGCCGGTGCGGCGAAGCACTGGATGCCCACGGCCAGGACCAGCAGGAACGGTACGAACGCCACCATGGTGTAGCGCAGCGAGAAGGCCTGGTTGGCCAGTATGCCGGCCGCGATCGGCAACGCCAGGATCCCGAGGAACAGCCCGGCAAGCCCGCGCCCGGGGCGCTGGCCCCGCAGGTCAAGCACGATCTGCCGGTCGGCACCGGCCCGGCCGCAAACCCCGAGCAGCAGCAGCGCCAGCACCGCCAGGGTCAGCACCCGGCCGGCCGCATCGCCGCGACCGGCCCAGCCGAAGATGGTGTTGATGAAGTCGGCGAGCGACGCACCGCCGCCCCACGGCGTACCGGTGTGCTGGAGCTGGTAGCGGAACGACGGCAGCCACGGCACCAGGAACAGCCCGCTGGCCGCCGCGGCGCCGAGCGCGAACCAGTGCCGGCGCTGGCGGCGGCGGAGGGCGGCGGTCAGCTGCCACAGCCCGAGCGCTGCCACGCCGTACAGGCCCCAGTAGTGGGTGAGCAGCAGCAGACCGCAGCTGGTGGTCAGCGCTAGCACCGACCAGGCCGTCCGGCGGTCGTCGTCGAGGACCCGGGTCAATGCCAGCCCGGCCAGCGTGGTCAGCAGCCCGACCAGCGCGTACATCCGGGTCTCGGTGGCGTAGCGCAGCGCGAACGGCGAGCTGGCCAGCAGCAGCACGGCCGCCACGGCGGCGCGTCGGCCGATGGTGCGGCGGGCGAGGAGGTAGAACGGCGGCAGCGTGGCCACGCTGATCACGCCCGACAGCGCTCGGACGGCAATGTTGTCGCCGGTCCCGAACCAGCCCATCCAGTAGTGCAGCAGCAGGTAGTACAGCGGCGGCGAGCCGTCCTGGCGCAGCGCGGCGAACAGGCCGGACAGGGGCCGGCGGGCGATCGCCACGCTCTGCGCCTCGTCCAGCCACAGGTGGGTATGCGCGACGAAGCGCAGCACCACGCCGGCCAGCAGCGCCGCCACCGCGGCGGCACCGAGCAACCAGGCGGCGGCCGGTCGGCTTCCCACCCGTTTAGGGGAGTAGCGAGCGGACCGGACCGCTCCAGGCGTCGGTGCCGATGGAGCCGCGGGTGGCGTCTGCTCGGACGGTTCTGCCGTGGGCGCCGACGTGACTGAGTCCGACCCGACTGAGTCCGACCTGACTGAGTCCGACATGACTGAGTCCGACATAGGGAAGCCATTGTGCCGGGCGCCCGGGTCACTCTGGCCGTCGGCTGGTCCGCCTGGCCGTCGGCTGGTCCGCGGGAGTGTCGCGCGTCCAGGCATCGGTCAGCCGATCGCCGTCCGCAGCAACGCCGTCAGCCGGGTACGACGCGGCCGCGCGCCCACCTCCCGCACCGCCCGAACCAGCGCCGGCCCGGCCGCGTGCACGATGGACAGGTGCCGCTGAGCCCGGGTGAGCGCCGTGTAGACCAGCGGCCGGGACAGCAGGCCGCCGGCCTCGGGCGGGAGTACGGCGACGACCGCCGGCCACTCCGAGCCTTGGGCCCGGTGCACCGTCACCGCCCAGCCAAGCCGCAGGTCGGCCAGGTTGCGCGGCGGCACGGTGACCGGGCCGGCGCCGGCGAAGGTCACCACCAGCCCGGCGTCCGTGGTGCTGCTGACCACGCCGACCTCGCCGTTGGCGTAGCCGGCGTCGAGATGGTTGGCGGTCGCGACCACCCGGTCACCGACGTCGAACCCGCCGACCTCGCCGTCGCCAGGGTTGAGCATCGCCTTGAGCGCGGCGTTCAGCGCGACAGTGCCGGCAGGGCCGCGATGCACCGGCGTCACCACCTGGACGTCCTCGGCCGGGATGCCCAGCGCGCGCGGGATCGAGTCGGTGACCAACTGGACGGTACGCCGGGCAGCGCTCGCGCCGTCGGCAGCCGGGACCACCACGACCTCCCGGTCGGGGGAGTCCACCGGCGGCAGCGTGCCGTCGCGCACGGCCGTCGCCAGCCGAGCGATCGCGCCACCTTCGGCCTGCCGGTACAGCGTGCGCAGCTCGGTCACCGGCAGCGCGCCGGAGTCCACCAGGTCCCCGAGCACCCGGCCCGGGCCGATGGACGGCAGCTGTGCCGGATCTCCGACCAGCAGCAGGTGGGTGCCCTCGGCGCAGGCGGCGACGAGTGCCGCCGCCAGCTCGACGTCGAGCATGGAGGTCTCGTCCACCACGACCAGGTCCTCGTCCAGCGGCCAGTCCGCGCCGCGGGCGAACTGTCCGGTGGTGCCCTGCGCGCCCAACAGCCGGTGCAGGGTCTGCGCCGGCGCCCCGGTGATCTCCTCCAGCCGCTTGGCGGCCCGACCGGTCGGCGCGGTCAGCGCGATGGCGAGGTCCCGCTCGCGGGCGGCCTGGACGACCGCGGTCACCGTGCGGCTCTTGCCGGTGCCCGGGCCGCCGACCAGCAGGCTGACTCCCGACGTACCGACGATGGTGGCAGCGGCCCGCTGGGCGTCGTCCAGCCCGAGGGCCGCGGCCGGTTCCGCGCCCTTGGCCCAGGCCCGGGCGGTCCGGCGCAGCCGCGCCAGTCCCGCGGCCACCGTCTGCTCGGCGTGCGAGTACCGGGCCAGCCCCAGCTCCCCGGTGGGCGGGAAGGCGACCACCCGACCCTCGGCCAGCGCTGCCGACACCGCAGCCGCTGGGTCCCCGATCCCCTCCCCGGCGACAGCGGCCCGCACGGTGGCCGTCGGCATCGTGGTGTGCCCGTCACGAGCCGCTCGGGTGAGCACGTGGGCCACGATGGCCCGGCCGCGCCGGACGTCCCCGCGGTCGGCCTGCTCCCGCAGCAGCGAGATCGCCAGCCGGTCGGCGTCGACCAACCGCACCTCTGCCACATCGAGCAGCCGCCACGGGTCCGCCCGCAGCCGCTGCGCCGCCTGCGGTCCGAGCTCGTCGAGGACGGCCCGGGCGGTCCGCGCCGGCACGTCGGCAGGTGCCAACAGCGCCACCACGGCGTAGGCGTCGGCCGCCCCGGCGAAGGCTGTGACGAGGCGATCCGCCCGGGCCGCGGACACGCTGGGCAGGCCGGCCAGCCGGTCTGCGGTGACCGTCTCCGGCGACACCACGCCGGCCTCGGCCAACCGCTGGGCCAGGGTGCGCCCGAGCCCGGGCCACAGTCCCGCGGCCGCGAAGGCGACGAACGTCGGGTCGGGGCTCACGGCCGAGCAGCCTAGGCGCCACCCGAGAAAGTGGATGACTGCCGCCGCATGAGGCTGCCCCGACGTACCCTGCCGGCTATGGCAACACAGGTCGTGGCGGGCGGGTCGCTGCGGGTGCCGATGACGTATGCGGCATACCGCGCCCTCGGCGAGACCAAGCACCACGAGTACTACGACGGGATGTGCGTCATCAACCCGCCCAGCCGCCGACACGCGGTCGTAGCTCGACGGCTCACCCGGGTGCTCGAAGACGCCTGCCCGACCGGTTATGACGTCATTCCGGAGTGGGGGTGGCGAGTGCAGACGCAGCAGGAGTTCGGACCGGACGTCATGGTGGTGGCCGACTCGGCGCCGGGTGCAGACCTGCTGCGGGCGGCTCCGTTGCTCGTGGTCGAGGTGACCTCGCCCTCCACCCGTTCCGAGGACTGGGGCCGCAAGCTGACGGCGTACGCCGAGGGAGGCGCCCAGTGGTACTGGATCGTCGACCCGGACGCCGGCGAGGTCGCCGTCTTTCGTAACGTCGCGGGGGAGTTCGCGCCGCAAGTGCGGCTCGCCGACGGGCGCCATCGGCTGGCCGAGCCCTTCCCCATCACGCTGGATCTCGCGATCCTTTTTCGCTGAGCTCGCTGAGCTCGCTGAGCTCGCTGAGCCGCCTCCGCCTCAGCCTTAGCCTCCGCCTCAGGTTCCGCCTCAGAACTCCAGGTCGTCGCTGTCCCAGCCCGGCATCCGCTCCGGGTAACTCATCTCCGGCGCCGAGACGTCGTCCAGGGCGGCGCGGATCTCCGCAGGCAGCTCGAGCGCCTCGCTCGCCAGCGAGTCGGCCAGCTGCGCCGCTGTCCGCGCCCCGACGACCGGCGCTACGACACCGGGCCGGTCGCGTACCCAGGCCAGCGCAACCGCGACCGGCGAGGCGCCCAGTCCGTCCGCCGCGGTCAGCACCGCGTCGACCACCCCGACCGCCCAGGCCGCCAGGTACGGCGCGACAAAGCCGGCCAGCACCTCCGACCGCGCCCGGGAGTCGGCCGGCGTACCGCCGCGGTACTTCCCGGTCAGCACGCCCCGCCCCAGCGGCGACCACGGCAGGATGCCCAGCCCGGCGTCCACTGCCGCCGGCACCACCTCGCGCTCGATCCCGCGGGCCAGCAGCGAGTACTCCATCTGCGTCGACACCAGCGGCGCCACCGCCCGACCACCGACGGTGGCGGACTGGAGCGCCGCCGCCTTGGCCGTCTGCCAGCCGTCGTAGTTGGAGACTCCGACGTAGCGCACCCGGCCGCTGGCGACCGCGGTGTCCAGCGCGGCCAGCGACTCTGCCAGCGGCGTATGCCGGTCCCAGGCGTGCAGCTGCCAGAGGTCGACGTAGCCCAGGCCCAGCCGCTCCAAGGACGCGTCCAGCGCGGCCAGCAGGTGACCCCGAGACGACCCCCGGCCCATCGGCCCCGGGCCGGTCGGACTGTGGGCCTTGGTCGCGACCAGCACCTCGTCGCGATCGCCGCCGGCCAGCAGGCGGCTCAGTACCCGCTCGCTGTCGCCGCCGGCGTACACGTCAGCGGTGTCGACCAGGGTGCCGCCCGCGTCCCGGAAGGCCGCGAGCTGCGCCGCCGCGTCGTCGACGTCGGTCTCGCGCCCCCAGGTCATCGTGCCCAGCGCGAGTCGGGAGACGATAAGTCCGCTGCGGCCCAGATGGCGCTGCTGCACAGCCCGCTCCCGCAATCGGCGATCTGACGGTCCGGACGCTACCGCGCCGCGCGGGGAAGGTCGGACCGGGTCGCTACGCTGACCGGTGTGAAGATCGGACTGAACCTGGGCTACTGGGGCGCCGGAAACGACGCCGACAATCTCGAGCTGGCCCGGGAGGCCGACCGGCTCGGCTACGCCGTCGTCTGGGCCGCCGAGGCGTACGGCTCGGACGCGGCCACCGTGCTGGCCTGGGTGGCAGCCCAGACCGAGCGGATCGACGTCGGCTCGGCCATCTTCCAGATTCCCGGTCGCAGTCCCGCCCTGACCGCGATGACGGCGGCCACGTTGGACACGCTGTCCGGCGGCCGGTTCCGGTTGGGCATCGGCGTCTCCGGGCCGCAGGTGTCCGAAGGCTGGCACGGGGTGCGCTTCGACGCGCCGCTGGGCCGCACCCGGGAGTACATCGATATCGTCCGGATGGCGCTGCGCCGCGACCGGGTCGAATACGCAGGCAAGCACTACACCTTGCCGCTGCCAGACGGGCCAGGTAAGCCGCTCAAGCTCACCGTGCACCCGGTGCGCGAGCACATCCCGATCTACCTGGCGGCGGTCGGGCCGAAGAACCTGGAGCTGGCGGGGGAGAAGGCCGACGGCTGGCTGGCGATCTTCTTCTCGCCCGAACATTCCGGGGACTCGCTGGCCAGCGTCCGCGTCGGCCGGGCGAAGGCCGGGGCGGATATGGCGAGCTTCGACGTCGTACCGACTGTGCCATTGGTCGTCGGCGACGACGTGGCCGCCTGCGCCGAGCCGGTGCGCGGGTACGCCGCCCTCTACGTGGGCGGGATGGGAAGCCGGGAGCAGAACTTCTACAACGCGCTGGCCACCCGGATGGGGTACGGCGACGCAGCTCGCGAGATCCAGGACCGCTACCTGGCCAAGGACTACGCCGGCGCGGCCGCGGCGGTGCCGTTCGACTTCCTCGACGCCACCGCCCTGCTCGGGCCGAAGGAGCGGATCGCCGACCGGATGCAGGCCTATGCCCAGGCCGGCGTCACTACGCTGACCGTCTCCTCCTATGCCGGATCGCTCGCCGAGCGGGTCAGCGCCATCCGGATCGCGGCCGAGGGGCTGGAGCTGGCCGGCGTGGCGGAGTGAGCCCGGGTCCGACGACCCGGGCCGCTCTGCTGGGCGCCGTGCAGGGACTCACCGAGTTCGCGCCGGTGTCCTCCTCGGGACACCTGGTGCTGGTGCCGTGGTTGCTCGGCTGGGACAGCGATGACCCGGCGGCCCGGACCGCCTTCGACGCGGCCCTGCATGTCGGTACGGCGCTGGGCGCCGGCCTCCACGTCCGGGCCGACGTGCGTCGGCTCGGGAGCGCGGTGCTGCGCGACGTGGCTGGGTTCGCCGGAGCGCGCCGCCGACCACGAGACGACCGTGCCGCCCGCCTCGGCTGGCTGCTGGTGGCCTCCGAGCTGCCCGCGGTGGCCGTCGGTGGACTGCTGCCCGACCGGCTTCGGACCGGCTCGACCGACCCTTGCCGGGTCGCTGTGCTGCTGGCGGTGTTCGGCGTCGCCCTGGCGCTGGCCGACCGCTTCGGGCCGCAGCGCACCGGCTTAGCCGACCTCGGCACCGGGCCGGTGGTCGGCATGGCGTTCGCCCAGGCGGTCGCCCTGGCTCCCGGCGTCTCCCGGTCCGGCGCCACCATCACGGCCGGCCGCGCCCTCGGCGTCGAGCGAGCCGCGGTCGCGCGGTTCTCGGTGGACATGACGGTGCCGATCAGTGTGGGCGCGGCCGCCCGGGCCCTTGCCGGCATCGACGCGGCCACGCTCACTCGGCTGCGCCGGCCGCTCCTGGTCGGCGTGGCGAGCGCCGCCATCACCGGGGCAGCGTCGGTGCGCCTTGTGTTGCACCGCGTCGGCCGGCACGGCTATGCGGCGTACGCGGCGTACCGGCTGGTGTTGGCCGGAGCCGTGCTCGCCCTGCACGTCCGCCGCCGCCAGTCGCTCCGTTGCCTCGCACTCGCTGGAGATTCGCCCGCATGAACCCGGTCCAAGCCGTCGTACTCGGCGTCGTCGAGGGGCTCACCGAGTTCCTGCCGGTGTCCAGCACCGGGCACCTGACCGTGACCGAGCAGCTGCTCGGGCTCAAGGTGGATGACAAGGCAATCACGGCCTTCACCGCGGTCATCCAGGTCGGGGCGATCCTCGCCACGTTCCTCTACTTCCGCGCCGACATCGTCCGGCTGGTGCGGGGCTTCGTCCGCGGGGTGGTCTCGGCCGAGGGTCGCGCCGACCCGGACTGGCGGTTCGCCTGGTGCGTCATCGTCGGGTCGATCCCGATCGGCATCCTGGGCTTGGCGTTCAAGTCGGTGATCGAGGGGCCGTTGCGCAGCGTGGCGGTGGTCGCGGTCGCTCTGATCGCCTGGAGCGCCGTCATGTGGTACGCGGAGCGGAGGCCGGCGCAGGACCGGGGCGAGTCCGCGCTGACCGTGCGCGACGGCGCCGTCATCGGACTGGTGCAGTGCGCGGCGCTGGTGCCGGGGGTATCCCGGTCGGGCGCGACCATCAGCGCCGGGCTGCTGCGCGGCATCGACCGGGTGGAGGCGACCCGGCTGTCGTTCTTCCTGGCGATCCCGGCGCTCACCGCGGCCGGGCTACTGGAGCTGGGCAAGTCCCTCGGCGGCGGGGTGGGGGTCGGCCCCACCGTGATCGGGACCGTGATCGCGTTCATCGTGGCCTACGCAACCATCGCGTGGCTGCTGCGCTTCGTTGCCCACCACCGGATCTCGCTGTTCATCCCGTACCGGGTCGCCGCCGGCGTAGGAATCCTCGTCCTGCTGGCCACCGGCGTGATCAGCTGAGCGCACTGGCCGCTGCGCAAGGGCACCGCCCCCCATCCCGACCAGGCTGACCTCCCTCCTCAGCTTCACCCACGCCGTTGTCGCGTTTCGGGCTCCAGTTCGGCCGAAACGGTGCAACAGCGTGGGTGCAGCGACGAGATCCGTCAGCTTCACCCACCGGGTGGCACGCCCGAAGAGGTTTCGTAGTACGATTTGGGTGTGGAGGTGCTTCGGTCGGCGCTACTGCCAAAAGGACGTTGACGTGACTCGAACCCATGGCACACCAGCGGATGGCACCCCGATCACCGACGAGATGGTCGAGGCGATGGCTGACAAAGCCGAGCAGGGCTACGACGTCGATCAGATCCTCCAGCGTCGCCAGCCTGGCCGCCCTGCCATGGGCTCGGCGGCTTCCACGGTCGAGTCGGTGCGCCTGGATCCTGACCTCAAGCGTGACCTGCTCCTGCGAGCCGCCGAAGAGCGCACCAGTGTCTCCGAGGTGATCCGCTCGGCCGTGCGCCAGTACTTGCGCGCCAGCTGATGCTGATAGGCCGCCCGGCAGCCGATTACAACCAGTCGTTGCGACGAAAGGCCCGATAGAGCACCAGGCAGAACAGCGCCATCCCGGCCAGGCGACGAAGTACCCATGATGGCAGGTCGGGACGGTCCTCGGTGGCGGGGTCGTCCTGCTGGCCACGTTCTGCGACGCCACGTCAATCTGTGTTTGACAGAATCGCAATTGTGTTGAACAGTAACGTCTTGGTGCAGATTCGGTTCACGCAGGCGGCGCGCAAGCACCGCATCGGTCGAGCCTCCGCTCGCCAGGTAATGGCGCATGTGACCCCGACCAAAATGATCACCGAACGAGGCAACGCTGGATGGCTCTACGTCGGCCAGGATGAACGTGATCGCGAGTTGGAGATCGTCGCCGTAGAGCTCCAAGGCGACGAGGAACGTGAGGCGGTCTTGCTTGTCTTGCACGTCATGCCAACCCACCTACGAGGACTTGATCCGCATGCCTGACCGCAGACCACCTCGAATCACCGATGACACTCCCATCGGCCCAGACGTCGACCTGGACCGGGAGGACATCCGGCTCGCTGACGGAACGCGGCTCACGGGGGAGGTCGCTGACGGGATCGTCCAGGAGCTTCGCCGTTCCGCTGGCCGTCCGTCCCTGTCGGGCAAGGCCGCAGCATCACCGCAGATCGCCTTCCGCGTCGCCCCGTCCGTCCGAGACCGGGCGGCACAGATCGCGGCCCGAGAGGGCAAGACGATCTCTCAGCTTGCCCGGGAGGCGCTCGAGGAGCGCGTCGCGGCGTCTCGATAACCGCATCGCCACTTGCCGATCATGGTCGCCACCGCCAGGTGTTGGCGGCCCGGCAGCCGATTACAGCCAGTCGTTGCGACGGAAGGCCCGATAGAGCAGCAGGCAGAACAGCGCCATCCCGGTCAGGGCGACGAAGTAGCCATAATGGAACTTCAGCTCCGGGATGTTGTCGAAGTTCATCCCGTAGATGCCGGCCAACATGGTCGGTACGGCGGCAATCGCCACCCAGGCGGAGATCTTGCGCATGTCCTCGTTCTGCTGCACACCGACCTGGGTCAGGTTGGCGTCCAGGGCGGCGTTGAGCAGGGCGTCGACCGACTCCGCCCGCTCGCCGTCGCGCAGGAGATGGTCGTGTACGTCGCGGAAGTACTCCTGCAACCCCGCGGCCACGCACTGCACCGGCACGTTGACCAGCCGGTGCACCGGCTCGGCCAACGGCAGCACCGCCCGCTTGAACTCCAGCACCTCCCGCTTGAGCCGGTAGATCCGCTCGGCGTGGTTGCACCGGTTCGGGGCGAAGACCGAGTCCTCAACCCAGACGAAACCCTCCTGGTCGTGAGCGGCCGACACCGCCGCGTCCAGGGACAAGTGTCCCTCCCACCGCTTGCCCTCCACGTAGATGGCGCAGTCCACGATCACGCCGTTTAGTCTGCCCGCCACCTGCCCGTCGCAACACGGCCACCGCTTGGAGCCCTGTGACCACCGTCCTGCTCGTACGAC
>Ga0208587_1000177_pt1 | contig 34350 bp, 24 predicted proteins | sample NGESurdeep092012_7_FD_184472 | JGI IMG/M metagenome (GOLD analysis project Ga0208587, IMG submission 184472) | Arctic peat soil microbial communities from Barrow, Alaska - NGEE Surface sample 210 deep-092012 (SPAdes) | ecosystem: Environmental > Terrestrial > Soil > Wetlands > Peat ...
CTGCTGCGAGGACAAGCCCGGTCGACCCATTTGCGCCATCGTGAACCCTCCAGGGACAACATGAAATCAATCATGTTGCGTTCACCCGTTGAATCCACCTCTCACTGTTTTCACACTCAAAAAATCAGATTGAAAATCGCAGTGTCGGTGGTTCGATTCCGCCCCTGGGCACCACTCAGCGTTCGCAGATGTTCGCGGTCGTTCGAAACATCTGTAAAAACAAACCGATAGCACTGGATTTGATCGCGCCTGTTCGGCCATAATCGCGGCCAGCCGGGCGATTTGCTGGTATTTTTGCTGGTATCGGATTTTCGCCCGTGCGCCGATACCAGCACATGATGGCACGAAAATAATATGCCGCTCTCCGATACAGCAATCCGCGCTGCGAAGCCGCGCAAGAAACTCGTCAAGCTTTCCGATGGCGGCGGGCTGTATCTTTTGATCCAGCCGCACGGCACCAAGCTTTGGCGAATGGGTTACCGGATTAACGGCAAGCAGAAAACGTTGGCGTTCGGAATTTATCCCACTGTTTCTCTCGCGGAAGCTCGCGATCGGCGCGACGCCGCCAAAAAGCATCTCGAGGACGGCGGCGATCCGTCAGTGCAGCGCAAGATCGACAAGCAGGCGAGGGGGAACAGCTTCCGGTTGGTCGCCGAGGAACTGGTCGAGAAGATGCGGCGCGAAGGACGTGCCCCAGCGACGCTCACAAAAACGCAGTGGCTGTTGGAGTTTGCGTATGAGGTCATTGGTGATCGTCCGGTCGCCAAGATCACCGCGCCCGAACTCCTCGCCGTCCTGCAAAAAATCGAAGCGCGCGGGACCTATGAAACCGCACGGCGGTTGCGCAGCACCTGCGGCATGGTGTTCCGCTATGCCATTGCCACCGGGCGAGCCGAACGAGACCCATCGGTCGATTTACGCGGCGCGTTGACAACACCTCAGGTCAAGCACCGCGCGACCATTATCGAGCCTATGGCAATCGGTGCGCTGTTGCGCGCAATCGAGGGCTTTGACGGCCAGCCGACCACGCTTGCCGCGCTGCGGCTTGCTCCACTTGTTTTTGTCAGGCCGGGAGAACTCCGGCATGCCGAGTGGAAAGAGTTTGATTTCGATAAAGCAGAATGGGTCATCCCTGCCGAGAAGATGAAGATGCCCCGTCAGCACCGCGTGCCCCTTGCCCGACAAACGCTTGCAATACTCAAGGATCTCAAAACAATCACCGGCGAATTGCGTTGGCTGTTCCCGTCTGTAAGCAGCGTCATGCGGACTATCAGCGAGAATACGGTCAACGCAGCCTTGCGTCGGATGGGTTATGCAAAAGATGAAATGTGCGGGCATGGTTTTCGCGCAATGGCGGCTACTCGGCTAAATGAGATGGGCCGATGGAATCCGGACGCAATTGAACGGCAGCTTGCCCATGAGGAGCAAAACGCAACACGGCGCGCATACACGCACGGCGCGGAGTACTGGTACGAACGAGTGGAGATGATGCAAGCCTGGGCCGACTATCTCGATGAATTGAGAGCGGCGGGAAAAGTCATCCGGTTGTGGCGCGAGAATTTCTAGGATGCGACATCGCCCTCTCACGGCGAAAACAGGGGTTCGAGTCCCCTAGGGAGCGCCATATAAATCAATGACTTAGAACTTCGAGCGGCGTCGGGGTCCAATATAGGTCCAATATATGCACGTGGACAAACTTAGACGCGTGCGGACATTTAATGTGCCAATTTGATGCGCGACCTTTTCACGAACGGTTCGCAAAACGAGGCCGCTGGTGCGGTGGGCAACCTCAGGCGATCCCTCCCCGTGTGGGGGGTCGCGCGGGTTCGTCTGGAGCACGACGTCGCCAAGGCGCATCGAGCCCGATTTTTGAACCGCGAGACTGGGCGCAATCCGAACTTCCGCCTAAGCGGGCCGGGTGCTCCCAAGCGCGCCCGGGTCGGTGTTCAGAAGCCACTATTCAACCGAGACAGCTAGTAGACGGGACCACCGCGGTGCAACATAGGCCGCTGCAGATGGTAGCCCACGAGCCAGCCGATGGTTGATTTGAAGCATTCGGACATTAGGATTATCGACGAGGCGTTTCAGGCCGACCCCGGCTACGTCCTTAATTTCTCCGATCGCACGTTCGCCGAGTACTTCGACGACGAGTTCAAAATCGACATCGATCAGCCGAAGTACCGCGCGAACGGCACGTCAAAAATGAACCGTCTGCGGACTTTTTTTAGGCTATCCGACCCCGCGCTGGTCGCGCGTGTCATGCGAAACCTCGCCGAATATCGAGAGGGGGCGTACGCAGACTTTAAGCCGGGAGTCAAAGACCGCCTGTACGGATTGATTACGAGGCTCGAAGGCGCGTCAGAGATTGCGCGAACGGATGCCCTGGAGCAGTTCATACCTGACGAGACGTTGGAAGAGCTAATCGGTTCCATCGAGCGGGACATCGCGGCAGACCGTCCCGCCGCTGCACTCGACCGCCTGCACACTTACTGCGCCAAGAAGTTTGGTCACTTGCTCGATAAGCGTACGATTACGTGGAGCCGCGACGAGCCGCTTCACAGCCGAGTCGGCAAGTACGTGAAGGCGGCGCACGCGGAAAAGCCGCTGCAAGAGATGACGTTGCAGATTCTAAAGAACGCCATCGGCGTCTTCGACAAGTTCAATCAAGTGCGCAACAACCAGAGTCTCGCTCACGACAACGACCTTCTGCATAAGGCGGAAGCTCGTTTCATCTTTGATTCTGTCAGCGCGGTTTTGCGCTTCGTGAAGAGCGTGGACGCGACGCGATTTGAGAACTGAGCCACGCTTGATGTAAAGACGGCACGGAGGAACGAAACTCGACGTTGGGGATGAGTAACATGGCGGGATACGAAGAACGCTATTGCGCTTATGTTGATGTCCTAGGATTCAGAGAATTGATTGCCGCGCTTGGCGACGGCTCAATCCAATTTGAAGCAATACGGGACCTTCTTCAAAGGGTTCATAAGCCGCACGACGAACAATTTGTGGGCTATGGCGATACGGACTTTCGAGCGCAAAGTATCTCCGACGCCGTTGCGCTTTCAACAAAGAAAAATGACGTTGGGCTTGCTGTGTTGTGCGCCACCTTGCGCGACTTATCTTTGGCACTTCTATACCAAGGCTATTTCACGCGGGGTGTCTTGTGCAGCGGGTTGTTGTACCACGACGACAAAATGGTCTTTGGCGAAGCGTTCGTGAAGGCGTACACGCTCGAAACTGGAGTGGTCAGGTATCCGCGCATCATGCTCACGAAGGACGTTGCGGAAGCTGCTCTAAATTCAACATATGACGACACTTTCCCGGAACATATCAAGCAAGCTGAAGACGGCCCCTATTTTTTACACATTCTTTGGCGTCTCAGAATGAAGCTCGACCTTATCAAGACTTGGGGTATCGAGAATCCGCAGCCGGAGCCGGACCTTTCTTATTTTTCGACCATTCAGCGAATGATTCAAACACGCTTCAATGAGTCAGTTGATACGCCAAAACATTTTGAGAAGGTTCAGTGGTTCGCGCGCTATTGGAATGATTCAATCATTCAAATCCGTTCGCAAATTGGTCGCATAAATGGTCCGGGGTTAGATCAAAAGCCGGCCGTCTGGGGATAGTTTGCTTGCACGTTAGGGCCTCGCACAATCGCGCCTAACCTTGGCAAGCCTAAGAATCGTGACGTGTTCGTGTTCGCGCACTGCGGACAAGTCGGTCAACGTGAGGATTTACCGGCTCGGGGCCATGCCCTTAGACATACGTGGCGCACTGTCGCCGCAGACTGCGGCGTCGATGAACTACTCGCGCATTTTATGCTCGGGCACGTCCCGCAGAATATCAGCCAAGCCTACATCACGCGTCTCGTGCTCTCCGCCGGGCCAGCCCTTCGCCAAGCGCAGCGCAAGGTGTCGAACGCATTTTGCATTTGCTAGGCTCTGATCCGACGCGTGCGTCAACGGCCGCTTAAAATTCTTAAAGCCGACGCCCCCGATAGCGACCAAATTCTGCGGCGCGCGAAATGTCGCGATGGGCCAAAAGCCGACCTTGCCAAGCTGTGGCTCCGCGAACACTCGGTTTTGGTGCGCAAAAAGTTACGCCCTCCGTATCAGTCCTCGAGCTGATCCTCGAATTTTGCCAAGAGGCATGTAGCGAGGCCGGGCCCTTCCAGATGCAGGCCAATCTCGTCGAGAGGGTCATCAGGCGAGCCGGATTGAGAACCCCAGTTCATACTGCTCACGACAGCATCATCGTCATCCCACAAAAGGAATTTTGCGTGGACTTGGGGCTCCTCTACGCCAATTAGATCAACAACACCATTGAGCCTTTCGCGATGGGCCGCGACATGCCTCCGTTTGATGGGTCCAGACCGGCGCGAATAGTAAACACGGACATCGCTGAGCCGGCGACCTGCGATTTCAGCCGGGTTGAAGAGCCCAGGTACCATGGTGGCGCCGACCCTGTTGGTGCAGCAGACGAACCGCTTACCGGCTTCATGCGCCACCTTCCGCAGCAATTGCTCATGATCTTCGGCATGAAGGACGGTCATCCGCACCGGCACGCGCTCGCCCACATCGGTCCTGGGTGATAAGGCGCTTCGGGTGCGCCTTAAATCCGATGCTGTGAACTGAAGCATTTCAATCGAGCGGCTGGCACTTGAAAGGGGCGATATGATCGAACGAAGAAGATCCAAGCCGGCAGCGGCCGCTTGGTTCTCGGTTAGCTCGACGGACGCCTCTACGGCTGAGAACGGCGAGGACAGCCAGTTGCACGAGCCAAGCACGACGACAGCACCTCCTTGGCCGTCGTCTGCCGCAAGACATTTGACGTGGCTTCCTACCGAGTCGCGCTGCGTGAGCACAAAGCCTCGCGCGCGCCTCGCCGAAGAGAGCCGAACATTCAACTCTTGCATGGCGATCGCGTTTTTCCTCTCGGCATCGAGCGACGTCCCGTAGAACAGGTGGCAGCGCACGCCGCGTAGACATGCCTGTTCGAGCGCTTTCCGGACACGTTCGTGGCGTTCCGTATATCTTGGGTCGGACTCCGACGCGACGAAGGTTGAAAGGACAAAGATATCGGATTGGGCTTTACCGACGATGTGCTCGAAGCGTTCGAGATGTTGGTCGCCGCCGAGGATCAACTGCTCGGCGGCGATCGTCGTGTCGATGGTCTGTGACCGGCTTGGTTGCGGGTCGCTCGCCGCGGGAAGAATGCCGGTGTTGATCGTTTCCTGAAGGGCCTGGATCAAGTCCTGACTGGCCCCCTCGGGAAGCAGGCCGTTTTTCACGTCGTTGACGTCGATGGCAAGGTATTTTCTTTCGAGGAAAGAATTGATCGTTTGCACGCCCCGCAGCCATTCACCGGGGCGAAGCATGCCGGCCACGAACTGGATGACGCGCGCCGCCATCGTTTCATCGGTTTCATCGCCGCCCGGAGGGAAGTCGACCCTATGATCCGCGTTGGTCACTCGACGTACAGGGACGGTTTCGACGTCGCGGTAGCGAAACACCGAGTGTCCGACCTTCTCCAGCACAAAACTGACGTGAATCTCGCGATCTTCGGTCCGCTCGGGCAAGGCGCCCCCCAATCGAATGAAGTCGCTACCGACGCTGCTTGTCGCCAGTTGAGGAGCGGGAGAAAAGCGAACCTCGACCAAGCCGAATTCCATCAACCGCGCGACGGTCGAGCCGGCGACTTGGATAGGGATGCCGAGCGATGTTGCGACATCCTCGACCGTGCCCGGGGTACGATTGAGAGCGAGCAGGATCATTTCTTCAACCGGGCTCCATCCCCAGGTGCGTTGGACGATGGCGCGCGCGCGATAGTGCCAGGCGGGAAGGTAGACTTTCACGCCGGGAATCTCCCGTTCTCATCGATCTTTACGACGGAAGCGCCCTTGACGACGGAAGTGCCCTTGCCGACGAGCTCGAAATCGGTCACGGCCAGCCGCTCGAGCTCCTTCAACATCTTTCGAAGGAACTCAAGCTCATCGTTTATTCCGTCGGGATCGATTCCCTCGACCACCTCCCGAATGAACCGCTGACTTGTAGCAAGAACCAGCTTTTGCCTGGCGCGGCTGAGCAGCACGTTCATGCGTTGGGGGTTTTTGAGGAACCCAAGCGCGCGCGATCCCACCATAACATTGTTGCGCGTGAGGCTGGCGACGACGACATCGGCTTCGCTTCCTTGGAAGCTGTCGCTCGTAAAGAAAAACTCTCCATTGTTGCGCGGGCTGGCGAAGCCGAACAAAGTTTTGTTTTTGCCAACCTGTTTCTTGAGCAAGTGCTTGAACCAATTGACCTGCGCCAGGTAAGGCGAAAGGATCACCAGCGTGGGCCGGCGGCCGTCCGCGCCAACTACCGGCCGCAAACCTTTCAAAGCGGTGATCAAGGCCTGCGCCTCAAGTTCGTTGCGGTATGACCGCTTCACTTTCATTTCGAAGTTCCGCCTTTTGGCAACGCTGAGCGGCGGAAAGTCGAGGAGGACGATCGGCGCGGCGAGGTGCGGCGCGGTCGACGCAACGGTCAGCGCGCGCCGCTTGACGCGTTCGGAGGGAACAAGCATTCCGTCATAGAAGGTATTTGAGACGAGCTCCCCGATGGCAGGGTGCATGCGGCTCTGTTCCAGGAGGGTGTTGACGATCGCGCTCGGACGCCCCGTCTCCTTTTCGCGCTCGGCTTCGCGCTCGGCGATCGATCGAAACGGCTCTTCAAGACGCGCCGCCGTCGCGAGTACCTCTTTCCTCAGAAGCTCATTCGATGCGATGGTATCAAGCGCGGCGTTAACTTCCGGCGGCAGATCAGAGATGGTTTCAAGCTGCTCTTTGGCGTCCCGCAGCAGCTCGGCGGCAGGTTCACTATCGTAAAACTTTTGGCGTTGGACGGCATCGAAGGGAGAAAGCTGATTGTGATCGCCAACCATAATTCTCCTGTTACCCAGCAACAGGGCGCCGATCAGCTCCGCACCATTCGCGCGCGCGGCTTCCTCGACAATGACCCAGTCGAACTGTTCGCCGTCGGCGATCATCTCTTCGATGATGAACGACGACGTCGTGGCAAGCGTGACATCGGATGATCGCAGCAACAGATTATCGGTATCGCGAAACACCCGTTCCGCAACGGTCGTTTCCGAGGCGTCAACGGGGTGGAGGGCCTGCTTGATTCGGTGGCGTTGATTGACCATCACAGCTTCAGCGGCAGGGTCGGCCGCGGAAACAGACCGGAGGACCTTTACCGAGGTCTCGCGCAAGGAGCTGGCTTCCTCGGCCGACCTGCGCTCGACGCGAACGACGATCGTCGTACCGGCCGCCAGTGTCTTTTTGAGCTCGTCCTCCATCTGAATCAAGGTCTCGTGGTTTTGGGCCGAGACCAGAAGTCGGGCATCTGGCGTTTTCGCCAAAATGCTCTTGGCGAGAAGCGCGATCAGGTAAGTCTTGCCGACGCCGGGAGGGCCGACGACGACATTGATAGACTTCCCGGCCACAACGGCGTCCCATGCGAGCTTTTTCGAGGCATCCATATCGAGCGGCGCGGCGCCCGGCGCCGCGATATCGCGTAGAACATCGTCCAACGCGACCTGCGCGGGATCATCGATCGCTCTTAGGAGTTCGATATTCGTCCGGGCCGCCACGATGTTTCGAAGGCGCCGGCGAATTGCGCGTTCGAATCCGGTATCGCGTCGAGGGCGAAGATAAAGAGTCTGCCCAGGCACGACCGGGGCGCTCGTTGCGAATGTGTAGGCCTGGCGGCCGCCGACAACACCCGTTCCCTCATAACTGAGTTCGGGAAGCCGCTCGGGATCGCCGGCAAGCGTGTCAACGCGTGAGAGTGTCCAATTCGCCTTGCCGTCGTCGTACTTCAACTCACGACTTAAGGCGTCGTGCGCCGGGCGCAGTCCCATCAATGTGCGTCTAATGTCCCGGTCGGCATCCTCGCGGGATGCGATCCAAGCCAGGTCGGCATCTTCGCGCGATGGCGGATGGAGTACCTCGACGGGATAGAGGCGAAACTGCTCGCGCAGCCAGGTAAAGGCTTCGAGGAGAATGAGGGCATACCAAGTTGGAATATCGTCGACCTGGTCACCCGCGCGGCTTTCGCCCTTGGCGTCAATCCACGGCTTCGCGCCAAGGCCCAGATTGCGCACTCGCTCTTCGGCGTTTTTGCGGGTTCGCGCAAAATGAAGCCTGTGGTGAACCTCGACTGCATCGTAGATGTGATCGTCAGGCTGCCTTTTGTTGGCGTTTTCGATCATGCCGACACAGTCATCGACGACTTTCACACCATAGGCGGCGAGATCGGTAACGACGCGCACAAAGGTCGAACCCACGACGACGGCACGGACCGTCTGTCCGCTCAGGTCCTCTTCGACAAACCGAAGGATCGCTTCCTTGTCGTCGGCCTGGACGGTACCCGATGTTAGGGCGGGAAAATCGCTCTGCATGACTCGAGAGGAAGGGTAGAGAACGAGTTCGCCCTCGGCGCTTGAGCCCGACCGCTCCAGATCGGCCACGACCTCAGTCAGCTCGCTCAGGACAATGCTGCCGTCGAAAAGCTGATAGTGTGGCGGACTGGCAAGCCGATCGAGCATGCGACGTTCGATCGACAGTAGGGGAGGACCGCCGCCCTCCTCCGTGAGGCCCAAGATGCGTGCCGCCGCGTGGCCAAGATCGCTCCAGTCCTGCCGAAACGACACGGTGCCCGACGGTCGCGGAAGACGTCCCAAATCGGCCATATCGCCATCGGCGATATAGACGCACGCTTCGTAGCCACCGAGCCGGAAATCCTCGTTGTCATCAACATGCGAGAAGATCGCGTGTTCGCTGACGGCACCATGTACGATGCCCGCGTCGTGACAGAGCGCGAGCCCTTCGGCTACGCGCACGATATTGCGCCAGAACACCTTGCGGCCGGTCGTCGTCAGCAGGCGGCTTTCTCGAGCTCGGACCCTGTGCGACGACCCGCAGATGGGACTGCCAGGATCGACCATCAGGATACCGAGCTCATCTTGGTCCTCGACGATCTCAAGGACTTCGACCAGTAGCTGGCGTGCACGGCGCGATGAGAGAACGCGGCGAACCCGCCTGAGGCCGCGCGTGATGAGCCGTTTTAGATCTTCGTCGAGCGCGGTTCCGGTCTTCTTAAAGAGACGCAAGAGGTAATGTTCGCCATCCGCAATGCCGGTCGCAAAGCGAAGTTGAGAATTCCACCCCTCGATCCCGCCGGGAAACGCAGTGTCGGCAAAGCTGAATCGTGCATCGAGTGTCGATTTGCCGTGCGTGGGAGCCCGCGCCATAGAGACTTGATCCGTCTTAGGGGCAATGCTGGTGGTTCGGATGCGAGGACGCAAATATAGGCTTGGTGAAAGGGTTCTCGAGCCCAAACGGAGCTTTTGCCCACTTTTTTATGTATCGGCGCTGAGTATATCAGGTGAGGCAGACAGGCATCCTTTGATTTGCCCTAGCCGCCGGCCGGCTGAGACATCGACCGCATGGCCGGTTGAGGAATCTGAATGTTTGGATGGCTAGCGAAGTGTCTGCTTGGGGTCTTGGCTGTGTGAAACGCAGCGACCAGCCTAGGTTATTCGCGACCCCGTCGAGCCAGTAGCAAGTCCGGCTATGGCCGCTATGCCCCGAAAGCGGAAGTGAGTTCAGGCCATTAGCGGCTGCCGCTCTACGCGCTGGCATCAAGTCCACACCGGGATTGCCATTCGAGCAGCGCGTGATCGTTGGGTAGGCTCTTAGGCCAAGGCGTCAATCTTTTCGCGGGTGCGCTTGCCCATGACGGGGCACCGTATCCGACTGCGGTGACTCGATTGTTAAAGGCGCGGCCGTGACCGTCGTGCCGGGGCGGAGCATGAGCGTCACCGCGCACGCCGTTGACCGTCACGTCAACGGGAAACGGCACCGGCTCGGGCTTGGCGTCGTCGGGCATAGTGGCGCAGAGTCTAACAGAGACGGGGGCCGAAAGCTCGCGCCCGCTTGACGGAGGGTCCCACGGTCACCGTCCCTGAGCAGTCCCTCCCGCCGCCGACTCGTCACCGTGGCCGGAGGCCCTCGAACCGTTAACGTGAATTTTTTGACGTTGCCGGCCCATGGCGCTCAATTCACCATGCACCGCAGGCAAATCGGGCAGCGCCCGCGATCTTAACCAACTAAGTGTTTGTTTGCTCGTTGTTTGCTCGGTGACAACGACAGTTGGCGAGGCTTATTTGGTGCGCACGATCGGTTGACGCAGCGAGTCCCAATCCACTCGCCCGAAGTCGGTTCTTTCCGGTTCTCCCAGAGCCCGCCAATGCCGAACGGCCTGCCGTCCTTCATGGCGATGGCATAGGGCTGCTTAGCTTTCTGCCCCTTGATCGCCTTCCATTCGAAGAAGCCGTCGGCCGGAACGATACAGCGCCGCCGGCGATAGGCATCCCGGAAGTGGTTGCGTCCCGGCCCGTCACTCTCGCGGCCGATCGGCGCATCGATAGCGCTGAGTATCGGCCAGCCGCCGGATCGAGCAGCACGACCGGCCGGCAAACCCGCGCCGCTTAGCGAACAGAGTGCACGGATGCCACGCGGCTAACGTTGCTGCTGGCCCTACGAAGTCGGTTCGTAGACTTGCGTGAGGTCAGTCGCACTCGAACGTGCGAGACCGATAGCCGAGTTGAGAACAAGCACCGCACTCGAAATTCGGTTACGACCATTTCAGCTGGTGATGCTCTGTTCTACGCGGCCCTGTTTTCTTTGAGGATTTTGGCCGGGACGTCCATCACATCTTGTTTTGTATCGTGCGCTGCTACCGGGTTGGGTGGCAAAATGGTAGCACGATGTTCAGGTTTCGTTCGATGCTTCGGCACTCAAAAATTTGGGGTAACATTAGGCAACACCTAAGCCAAACCAGCCCCGGGTTTTTTGGGGTAACAGGGCGGCACCCTTGTTCGCCAGGGCTTCTCGTTTTGAGAGCGCCCGTTGCTGGTATGGTTGGAAATATTTTGGATTTTAGATTGGGAGGTAAACCCGTGACCAACGCCGCCGTTGCCGTAGAAGCGGGACCGAGCAAAATCATTAAAGCGCTTCACGAAGATTGTTCGAAGGTCGTTACTGCGTCATGCGACGCGAAATACACTCAACTCAATGCTGCCAGTTACGGTTTGGCGAACGATCTGGATATCTGGATTAAGGTACTAGCTAATCGCCCAGAGCTCCCTCTGTTTGAAACAGCGTCGAGCGAATTTGTCTTGGCGTTCCTTAACAATTCACAAGGGCAGTATAGGAACGCATTCAAAGGATTGCGTTTGGTCCTAGAGCTCGTTTTGCAAGGCGCATATCTCTCCGTAAATCTTGTCATCTTATCTGAATGGCTCAAGAGCCAAGCCGACACTTTGTGGCAAGTGATATTGGACCAAGACAAAGGCGTCTTTGCCGTAAGATACAGCCGAGCCTTTTTTCCGGCGCTCACCGATGAAGTGGGGGCGGTGAGAACGTTAGCCGAAACCTTGTACCGCGAAATGTCTGAATGTACCCATGGCAACGTTCCAAATAAAATTCCCCTGCCTAAGAAAATTGCATTCGATGAACAGACTTTTACACTGTGGCACGAGAAAGTCCGCACGTTGCGCTTGATAATAAATTTTACTCTAGCCGTGCGCTACCTTACTGGCCTCGGAAATGAAGCAAGGGCAACTGCCCAGCCGATGATTATGGATCAAATGGGTCACTTCGAACCCGTCAGGCAAATGTTCGAAGGAGTTGCATAGCTATGGCGGCACCTCAGGATTTCATAATTAGAACGGAAGACGTCAGGCCCGACGCTATCCTGGATTTATTTGTCCCGATTCAACGAGATCGAGATTTAGTAGAAAAGTTAAAATCGACATCACCACTGATTATCGAGGGAAGTAGAGGAACAGGTAAATCCCTTTTGCTGCGCGTCGCCGAACAGGAGCTGTTAAAGGCATTCGAGGTTGATCGTGTACTGCCTGTTTATCTTAGCTTTGCCAGAAGTTCACTGCTTAATACCGGTGATCCGCAGCAGTTCCAGCATTGGATGCTAGCCTCCCTGTGCTCGAGAATTATTCGCACAATTGCACAGATTGGTTTGGTCGCATCGCCAACTAGTGCTGTGCAGACATTGACCGGGGGCTCTGTCGGAAAACCCGGCGAGAAATCTAAGTTTGAAATCATCGCTGAACGATTTGAAGAATCATACAAGACTAGAAATGTCGAAATTGACATTTCTGGTCTGCCGACAGTTGATCAATTTAAGGATGCGATTGAGGATATTTGTTCGTCGCTGTCTATCCGTCGATTTAATGTGATGTTTGATGAAGCGGCGCACATCTTTCGCCCCGAACAGCAGCGCCAGTTTTTCACTTTATTCCGCGATCTTCGCTCACCGTATATGACGTGCAATGCAGCGGTGTACCCAGGCGTGACCGCGTACGGCGATTCGTTTGAGCGTGCGCATGACGCGCAAATGCAATCCTTGCACAGGGATGTAAGCGCGCCTGAATATGTTAGCCAAATGCGTGAAATTGTTTTTAAGCAGGCGAGTTCGGATTTACAGGCACAAATATTACGCCAAGGAAGTGTTTTTGCCGCTCTGGCATATGCAGTCTCAGGCAATCCCCGCCTGCTTTTGAAGACCATTGCGTTAGCAAATAGCATCTCTTCTCGCGAGGTTGAGAGAGTAATTAAAGAATTTTTTCGTGAAGCGATCTGGGCTGAACATAGTGGTTTAGCTGAGCGATATCCTGGCCATAAGTCATTAATCGATTGGGGACGATCATTCGTCGAACAACACGTCATTCCAAACATCATTGAAAGAAACGAGGCCTGGAAAAAAGAAGGAAGGCCGGAAAGAACCTGCTTTTTTTGGGTTCATCGTGATGCCCCGGAGGCGGTTAAAGAAGGCCTTCGCCTGTTAATGTATACCGGTATAGTAGCGAGACTCGATTCTGGTGTGATTGCAACACGACGTGAAATTGGTACGCGGTATGCGGTCAACATCGGCTGCCTAGCTGTCCCGACACCTAATCCGATTGTTTTTATCAACGACCTGCGGAAGGGCCTAACAGTAAAGCGTTTCACTGAATATGGAGCCAACTATCAAACGTTCCCAGAGATAGCGGCTGTCGTTGGCGACAAGATTGAAGCGGATGTATCAGCAATTTTGGGGTCTTTGTTAGAGAAGCCCGTTACGGTGTTGGACATCTCAGATCATCAAAAGAGTGCTTTGGCATCCATCAATATTCGAACACTTGGGCAAGCTCTTTCATCAACAGAAGCGAATTTTATGAAGGCGGATTACATCGGACCAAAACGATCCCGAAGAATAAAAAATGTAGTTACAGCGGCCGTCATCGAATATCTTTCTGGTTAGCGATTGAAGTGCCTCATGTCCAAAAACGACGGACTTTAGGTCTGCGGCTCTATCAGGCTGCACACTAGGACACCAAACGTGGTCGATACAGTTTCACCAGCGCGACGTAGCGCCATTATGGCGAGAATTCGCAGCCGGAATACGGCACCGGAGCTGAAAGTGAGGCGCTACCTTCACAAATGTGGCTTGCGCTTTCGTATTCACAAAAGCGGATTACCGGGTAAGCCCGATCTAGCATTCGCGACGCGTAAAATTTGCGTGTTTGTTCATGGATGCTTTTGGCATGGCTGCCAAAGCTGTGTAGATGGCACGCGCGCTGTGAAATCAAACCCTGCCTTTTGGATCGAAAAGATCAGAAAAAATCGCGACCGCGACTTGCTCAACACGAGCGCGCTCGAAGCAGATGGCTGGAAGGTGATAGGCCAGGACTTCCGGCGACATCCCTGATCCGTCATCCTCAATAGTAATTCGTTCGAACCTTGGCGCATCGGTTCTTATGACCACGCGCGTCGCATCTGCATCGTATGCATTTGAAATAAGCTCTCTAAGCCCAGAAGCCGGCTGCCGGTAAATGCCATCAGTTACACGGGCTATGACTTGTTCATTTGTTTGCAGAATAGTTTGTACGATGTGATTACGATCTTCGCTTCTAGGAATATTGCTGACGAGCTCAGCTTCGTCATGGTTTGTCTGGTGAATGATTCCGGGGCCATCGCTAACCTGCCAGCGTGCGCTTTATCGCGGAGGCCACGCTTTTTGCTAATGGGGGAGGTACAGCATTGGAAACTTGTTCGACCTGCTCGGAAAGGTTCCCTTCAAGTACAAAGGATTTCGGAAATCCTTGTAAGAGCATTGCTTCAAAGATGCTTAGACGCCGCTTGCCATTTGGATGGACATAAATTTCGCGATGGCCGAACGCAATCGTCGGACTTGGCTTCTGCCAATTAAGTTGCTTAAAACAGCGGCCACCATGTGCCACCGCCTTCGCTCGAAACCGCGGCGAAACCGGATTCATCGTCCAATGATTTGGATGGTGTGGAATATCCTTTCCGTCGAGATTAGGCGAGAAAAACTTCGGACGAGGAAGTTTACCTATCGCGTCACGAACACTGAAATGGCCTTTTCTCCGCCTTGGACGAATTACTTCATATTTTTGTCCCGCTCGCATTGCGGCCAGAACAATTCGCCTTCTGGTTTGTGGCACACCAAAGTCTGTAGCGCATAATTCCTTTTCCGTTACGTCGAAGCCAAGTTTACGCAAGCCTTTCATCAAATTGCGATACGCAGCGGAATGTTTTTTATCTTTTATTCCCAGAACATTTTCAAAGACTACGAATTCGACTTTGAAAATCTTTTGGAGTTTGCGAACTATGTCGATGTACAATTTAGGCAATTCATTTCGTGGGTCCGCAGCCGTTGCTGTGGTGTTTGCACGAGAAAATCCTTGACACGGAGGGCCCCCAATAATCCCTATTCGCGAACCTCTCTTTAGATTATTGGCGACAATTTTTGAAACGCCTGTCGGACGAAGGGCTATCAAGTCAACCGCGATCGCGATTGAATTTGGGAAATTGCGTTTGTGTGTTTTGATTGCCGCTTCTGAAATATCGAACGCGGCACTTATTTCGAAACCGGCAGCCCTGAATCCATGATCGAGGCCGCCGGCCCCGGAAAAAAGACTAATTATTTTTGGAAGCGGTGGTGAAGGCTTGCGTTTCGATTTGCCTGTAGCGCGTGAGGATCGCGTCTTTTTGGCCATAAGATTTCAATCTCGCGCGTAATGCAGAATTGATCGCTAGGGGACGCTTGCGGCCAAGTACCTACAACTCATCGTATAGTGCCGGTGACGAGGCATCAATTTTGACAGCATGAACTAAAAAGGCGATTAAGATCAGATAGTTGGTGTCAGAGTCGCTGGATTTGAGGCTAGCGGTGGAAGGCGGATGGACAAAATATCGACGATTCGTCGGCGGGCCAATATGGCAGCTATCCGCTCAAAAAACACGAAACCTGAAATTGCGGTGCGGCAGTTCTTGTTCCGGAATGGATTGCGTTTCCGCTTACATGCAAAAGCACTTCCCGGCAGGCCAGACATTATCTTTCCATCGCGTCGAGTCGCTGTCTTTGTCCATGGTTGCTTTTGGCACGGATGCAAAAAATGTGTCGATGGGAAAAGGAAGGTAAAATCAAATTCCGAATATTGGACTGACAAGATATTACGAAACAGACAGCGCGACCGCCGAAGCAAAAAAGCTCTGCGTGAGATGGGCTGGGAATCGTTGACCATTTGGGAATGTGAAGTAGGCGCTCCAAATCGACTGCTAGCTTTATTAGACGCTATAAAGACACGCCCAAAACGACAATCGTAATCTGAGATGGGTTGGAAGGTGCACCAAGATGCCGTCAGCCTGCTTTACGAGCGCGCTGAGGGGATTGGCAACGTTAAAGGAGACGTTAGCGTTCTTGATCGTTTGACGGGACAGCCGTGGCAAGTCGATACGTTAATTGAAATAGAGGTTAGCCACCGATCGAGTGCCGAGCGGCAATCCGAATAAGAACCCCGAAGTTTGTGATGATATAGTGATCGGCAGGAATCGTTCGCAATCATGAAGATGCTCCTGACCATCGGTGGGCTTAGCTTCGTGATCGCATCTATTATCACGCTGCTCATCGTACGCGTAGTGAGGCAAGCGCGCCGCAATGAAGAGGCGCGTCGCAAAGCGGAAGAATCCCGCCTAAAAAATGAAGTATACCGCCGATTTGAACGACAAGAACGCGTTGAAGCAGAGCGCCAGCGTGGATTTGAAGAGAAAAGGCGCCGTGCGGCTGAGGAGAAAGCCCGGATAGCAGCAGCGCAAGAAGCTCAACGGCAGGCCGAAGAAGAGGCGCACCGTACGGCTGAGGAGAAAGCCCGGATAGCAGCGGCGCAAGAAGCTCAGCGGCAGGCCGACGAAGAGGCGCGCCGTACGGCTGAGGAGAAAACCCGGATAGCAGCAGCGCAAGAAGCTCAGCGGCAGGCCGACGAAGAGGCGCGCCGTACGGCTGAGGAGAAGGCCCGGATAGCAGCAGAGCAAGTGGCTCAACGGCAGGCCGACGAAGAAGCGCGCCGTGCGGCTGAGGAGAAAGCCCGGATAGCAGCAGCGCAAGAAGCTCAGCGGCAGGCCGAAGAAGAAGCGAATGCCGCGGCCGAAACACGCGGCAGTCAGTCGGCGCTTCGACCGATCGTTCAGAAACCTACGGCGTTTCGGGATCGGCGAGGAGGGCGCCGAACTGTAACTAGCCAGGTGAATGACACTCCCAAACCAGAGCAAAAAGTAGGCGTCGGAATGCGGCAGGCCGAGGCGAAGTTCCGGCTTGCAATCGATCCAATTCGGCGCAGCATTCTACTTTCTACCGTGCTGGCGAGACCTGAAGGATTTCCAGAGAGCATCAATGTGGATCCCGCGAGCGGACCAACACAGGCATTCGATCAGGCTCGCTACGACGATATTGCGGCGATCTGGACGCCGGATCTGTTGGGCGGTGAATTCCGCGTGCGGGATGAAAGCCAGCAGCTGGAATGGCTTCGGAGTGCGCGAGCAGTTCATATCTTTGCGGCCACTGTCGGCGAACCGGACTTTCTTTCTGTGTCAGCTGCCCAATTAGGCAGCGAGCACGCGATTGTGTGCCCCGAAGCGGATGTTGAATCGATCGAGGCCTTGGCAATTCAGGCAGGGTCTCCCGCACTCAGGCGTTACCCGAACTTTCAGGGCGTCCCGGCCGGCTGGTCCGTTTTAGGAGGGTACTTTCCTTCAGGTGCTCTTTCGAGCCTGCAAGATTTACGGTTCCGGCCTCTCGATCCGGGGGCCGAAATCCGAATCGTGTTTATTGAGGGCTTTGAAATCCGGAATGCGGCGTTTGCTCAGGGACATCCTCCGCGCGTTCTTATCGAACGGATGCCGCCAAACTGCGTCGTTTGGATAGGCAGCGAGCGCGCTGCGATTTCTGACGACGGGGGCTGGCAAGCGCCCGGCTGGGACAAGCCTGGGAAGCACCTTGTCGATGTCGTCCCCGGACCATCGCAAAGCTACGAAATTATCGCAGATCCCGCGCATGGAATCGGATGGGAAACGTGGACTGCCAATCCAGACCTCGCTCCAGCCCTTGTGCCTGATGCTGCGATTTGCGGAGCACTTGTTGTGTGTCTGCAGGAGCGCATGGTTGTAGCGACCGAACCGGCGTCAGTCGTTCTTGCGCTCGGTGCGCGCCATCACGTCAAGCCTCTTTTTTTACGCCCTGATAAGCTTGCTGCTGTTGGAGTTCTTCCATTCGCGCCTGCCTTTCTAATTGTTTCATCGGGCCGGAGGCGTACGGAAGGCAAAATCGTCGTTCTTGGAAACCCGGAAACCGTGCAAGGGTCAAAGAGAGAGGCTGTTGACATGCATTGGGTAGCTGCCGTCCGCGCCGCTGCTGCGCGCCGAATTCCCATTTATCCAGCTACGGCTGCAGCGAAGGCTGTCTGGAACTCGGCCGCGAACGCAGCGCGACGGTGGAGAGGCGGTCGATGACCGATCGTCTTCTCGAATGGATGTCTTACCGTGAACGCGGGCAAAGAAATGATCTGCCGAAGAATCTGCTTTCTTCGAGCAACCCCTTTCGGATGCTCGAAGACCTTTCGCTGCTCGCGCATGTCGAGATCCAGCAGGATGGCAGCTGGCAAGTGGCTCCTCCAGCATTTGCGGTGATTGGTGATGAAAGCGACGGTGGCAAGACCGCAATTTTATGCGGCGCGCGTACGCAGGGGGTCTTGGAGCGCCTTACAAAAGCATGCGAGCTCAATGGCGGTGAACTCAGGAGGCACCAGCAGACCGATCGCCCGCAATGCATCATTGTCGCGGCACCGTCGGCTTCAGCGCTATCCGCTATTGCCAATGTCTCTGGAATACCTCGTCAACGAGACGCCGGCTTTACACTTCTGGCCTGTCTTCCGCCGATCCGCGATTGGCCTCGCATCTCATGTCCTATGGTTGCCGGGAAGGTCGCAGAGGTAAAAAGATTTTCCAAGGTGGATTTGCATTGGCTTCCATCATCCCTCGAAGAGGCAAGTCAGGCGGTCCGCGGTCTTTTTCGAATTAAGCGAGACTGGAATTGGATAACCCTGATCAAGAGCGGGAAAGACACTCAGTCGCAAATCGATGTGTATGCTGGGCGTCTCGCGGCGGCGGCTGGGGCGAGGAAAATTCGTTTGAACATGAGCTCACGGACATTATGCATCCCTGTGACTCTAAAACCGCCGACAGTCATTTCTAGAGCTTTGACACTCTGTTCAGGGATGCTCCCAGTCGTTGACCGAGAGAACTGGCAGTTTGTCTTCCGTGACGTGCCGATCCGGACGGCGCATCTTGCCATATCCATTACAGGGCTGAGGGTCGCATGACCGATGCATTGAAAATCTTTGACGGACTGAAACAGGCGTATCTGCGCTATTTCGACAGTCCCTTCGATCTTCGGTTCGACGAACTTGTCGAAGAGCGCCGGCAACTACTCGACCGTGACGGGGTCTTGTACCGCGAGCCTCTCATCGAGCCGCAGCCGCCATACGTTGGAAGCAATCAGGATGTGACTCAAGCCGTTCACACCGTGCTGTCGGGCGCCCCGGGCTGGTCCGCGCAAGCAATTTCAGACCTCGCACAGATTGCGGCGAATGGATTTTTTTTATCGAGAACACCCACTCCTATTGAACTACACCGCCACCAAGTGGACATGCTTCGGATCTCGGCAGCCGAAGGCCGAGACGCCGTCATCTTGACTGGCACAGGATCCGGAAAAACCGAAGCGATCTACCTGCCCGTACTCGCTTCGCTCGTCCGGGAATCCCTGACATGGCCTGCGTTGCTGGCTGCACCGCGCAATGACTGGTGGGCGATGGCCCCCCCCGCTGGCTCGGGAAGGCGGCAGCATCATCCGCGCATCAGCCAGCGCGGACATGAGCAAGGTGGCCGCCTTCCAGGTCTGCGCGCCCTTGTGCTGTATCCGCTCAACGCGCTCGCCGAGGACCAGATGGCGCGTCTGCGGCAGGCGCTTGACGGCGACGCTATCCGCGCTTGGTTCAACGCAAATCGTCCGGGAAACCGCTTCTGGTTCGGACGGTATATAGGCCCGACCCCGATTTCTGGCCGGCCAACCGGCACTATTGCCGAAAGCAATCTGCGTAAGGAACTCCGTCGGCTTGCCGAAATGGTAACCGCTGTTCGCGGCCTTGATGCCGAACGATTTTTCTCTCGCCTGGATGGCGGAGAGATGTGGAGCCGGTGGGACATGCAGGACGCTCCGCCGGATGTGCTCGTCACCAACTACAGCATGTTGAATATCATGCTGATGCGCGATGTCGAGGCGCGTATTTTTGATTTGACGCGCGCTTGGCTTGAAGCCGATGCCTCACACGTTTTTCATCTCGTTGTCGACGAGCTTCACACTTATCGCGGGACACCCGGAACCGAAGTGGCATATATTCTTCGTGTACTTCTGGACCGCCTCGGTCTTCATCCGGATCATCCGCAACTTCGAATTCTCGCGTCCAGTGCGTCGCTCGGAACGGACGAAGCCCGCGCTCAGGCATATCTTTGTCAGTTTTTTGGACGGTCACGTCAGTTCGATCTGGTGCGTGGCGGCTCAATCCCCATTCCAGGCGGCGCACGGGATCGAATACGCAACCTAGCTGGTCCGTTTGCAGATCTGGGGCAAGCAATCGAATCTGCCGTGCCGGCCAATGTGAATGGAGCAGTCGACAGACTTTCTGCACAGGCAAGTATCGCGCTGCCTCACTCCGAACTCACGACCGAGCGGCGCATCGGAGAAGCGCTGGGCGCAATAGGCCTGGCCGACACGATCAGAGCAGCTTGCAACAGCGGCACTGATTCCGAACCTGTGGTTCAGCCACTGACGCCATCGTCGATAGGCAGACTCTTGTTTCCTGACAGCAATCCAAACGAGGCCGCATCTGCAGGGCGCGGCGTGGTCGCATCCATAGCGCGCGGTACCAACGCTCAGAACGCTCCGCTGCTGCCATTGCGGACGCATGTGTTTTTCCGGAACGTCCAAGGAGTATGGGCCTGCAGTAATCCGGACTGCTCACAGGTGGCTAGAGCCGAAAGGGACATTCTGGTCGGCCGACTGTTTGACAGGCCCGCTACAACGTGTCCTTGCGGCTCTCGCGTACTAGAGCTTCTGTACTGCGAGCCCTGCGGGGACATTTTTCTTGGCGGCCACAGGCGCGAGATTCGCCCCGGTGTCTGGTCGCTTGTTCCCGATGATCCGAACATCGAGAGGGCTCCCGATCATTCGGCGAGCGATCGGAAGTATGAGAATTATGCAGTGTATTGGCCGGCTCGGGTAGCGACGGGGCTGTTGGATCCGTCACGGGATCATTGGGATCAAGATCGTGTACGGCGCGAGTGGCGCAAGGCAACTTACAACTGCCGCACTGGCGAGATCGAGCTCGCAAGGTCGCGCCAACAAGCAACGGGCTGGATCTATTACGTGCCGGTGCTTCATCGAGTGCCCGCGCCAGCCGCTGCTCCTGCACCGTCCGCCCGCAACGACCGTCCGGCGCTTTGCCCTAGGTGCGAAGCTAACTGGAGCAAAATGGCGGGCGCTGCGCCGATCCGCACCCAACGCACCGGCTTCCAGAAGACTGCGCAGGTACTGACGGACGCGCTTCTAAGGGAAATTGCGCCGATACCGGCTGGCAATGCACAGCCAGTCGAGGACCCAAGGCGCAAACTGGTTCTTTTTTCCGATAGCCGTCAGGACGCGGCCAAGCTTGCCGTCGGTGTGGCCAAGTCGCATTGGCTGGATGCTATGCGTCAGGTGCTAGTCGAAGGAATCACGGAAGAGGCTAGAGCTATTTTAGCCTTTGTCCGGCAGGTGCGCCAAGAAGCCCTTTCGCTGGGGGACGAAGAACTTGCAAACCGATTTGAAGTTTCACGGCCCGACGCCGCTAGCGCAATCATGGCCGTTCAACTCGGCCTAGGCTCACGACCCTCGGCGGTAGGCGGCCTAACGCAGCAGCAGTTAGCGGATCAGATTATCGCTCAGGCACAAAGCGGTGTGATGCCCATCCAATCGCTGGAGGATCAGGCTCAGCGAAGACTTCTCGCGACTGGCATGAACCCGGGCGGCGTCGATCGCGGTGTGACATGGACATACTTCGACCAGCAGCAGGGTGATTGGCCTCATCTGTTCGACTGGCACCGCGATCCCCCCGGCTTCCGGAACAATCTGTCCCCCGACGAACGGGAGCACCAGCGAAGAATCCAAAACTCGGAGCGTGAAGCGATCGCGGAATCAATCTTTTCGGGAGGGCGGCGTGATTTCGAGTCACTAAAACTCGGTGTGGTGACTTTCAATCCCATCTATTGCCAAGCCAATGATCAAGTCATGCAGCAGGCTGCAGAAAGTTGCATCCGGATGCTCGGAAAGCGGCGCCGAATAACTACCCACCGGAGCACCGATGATGACCCTCGGCTGCCAAAATACGCGCGCGACTACCTTGCCTCAGTCGCAGGCGTACACGGAAGGGATGCCGCGTCCTTCGAGCAGGAGGTGACCGATCTCCTCACTGGATCTTCGGTCTTCAATCAAGGCATCCTTAATTACGATGCGCTCTACGTCAGAAGCGCGGGCGAAACATATTTCCAATGCGGCCGATGCTCTCGCGTGCATCTGCATCAAAGCGGGGGCATCTGTTGCGGCTGCGAGTCAGTTCTGGGTGAACCGCGCCGCGTCGGGATAGATGATGCTCATGAGCGGATCGACTATTACAGCTGGCTCGCTACGCTTGCTGGCCCTGTTTTCCGATTGAACTGTGCAGAGCTGACCGGGCAGACGGACAAGATCGTGGCACGCGATCGCCAGCGGTTGTTCCAGAATGTCAACGTCGGTCAAGAGCACGGACTTACGGACAATCTCGACCTTCTAAGTGTCACGACGACTATGGAGGCCGGGGTCGACATCGGCTCATTGCTCGCAGCCATGATGGCCAACATGCCACCGATGCGCTTCAATTATCAGCAGCGCGTCGGCCGGGCAGGACGGCGCGGGGCGGCCGTTTCGATAGCGCTGACCCTATGCCGGGGCCGAAGCCACGACGACTATTACTTCCAACGGCCAGAGCGCATCACGGCAGATCCTCCACCGCCGCCATACGTGGACACCAATCGTCGTCAGATACTTCAGCGGGTGTTCAATAAGGAGGTGCTTCGGAGCGCATTTTCGGAACTGGCGCTTTTTGCCGATAGCGCTGGCGATAGTGTTCACGGTGAATTCGGCCGTGCAGATGCCTGGAGCCAGCCACCGGCGGTTCAGCCTGCGGGCTACGTGGGACGAACAGTAGCAGAAATCATTCAGGAATGGATCGATAGACATCCGGCCAACGTCGAACATGCGTGCGATTTGCTTCTTGTCGGTACTGAACTTGCAGCTGATCCCGCCGAGCGAAACGCAGCGCTCCATTGGATCCGGAGAGAACTCGTCCCGCGAGTCACCGATGCCACGACAGATCCCGCGCTGATTCAGGAAGGACTTAGCGAAAGGCTAGCAAACCGGGGAATTCTGCCGATGTTCGGATTCCCGACGAGGGCGCGAAACCTCTATCATGGACAACCGGGCACATGGCCACCGAGCGAGGTCATTGATCGCGATCTGGAACTTGCCGTCAGTCTATTTGCCCCCGGTGCGGAAACCGTAAAGGAACGCGCGATCCACACGGCAATCGGCGTCGTCCACTATCGGCGGCAAGGCCATCGGGCGATAGAGGAACCAAACCCGCTCGGGCCGTCTGTACGTGTCGGAATCTGCGGCAATTGCCAGCACGTTGAAACAGTAAATCCCGACACCCCCACATGCCCGATATGCGGTGTTCCGGCGGGCAACGGCGAAAGGGACTACAAGCCAATAGACCTTCGGCAACCGAAAGGGTTCCAAAGCTATTACGGTAGGGCCCGGGACTACGATGGTTCATTTGATTTCGTGCCAAGGGCTGCACGGCCAAAAGTAGGACGTCCGCCATTTGTTATTGTTCCGCACCTCAACTTCGATATTGGTGCAGGCCAAGGGCGGCTCTATGTCATCAATGACAACGCCGGAGATCTCTTTCAGCTTGCAAGGGTGTGGCCCAATTCCGAGGCCAAGATAGACATTAATGCTGCCCTTGCCGCTGACGCGAAGTTTGCGCTTTCGCAAGGCAGGCGTTCGCAAGCGCAGCTGGTTCCGCTGGAACCACCAACTCCTTGCGCTCTCGCGGCTATCAGCGAGACCGATATGATGCTGCTGGGAGTGCGTGATTTCGGTCCCGGAAGAGGGGCTGATCCGCGCAAACCGCAGGGACGGGCAGCGCTGTACTCGCTAGCCTTCATGCTGCGGCGCGCCGCAGCGGTACTCCTCGACATTCAGGATTATGAACTCAAGTCCGGCATACGCAGCATTGAAGATCCGGCGGCAGATGTAGTGGGCCAAGTGTTTCTATCTGACACGCTGGAGAATGGGGCGGGCTACGCGACGTATTTGGGCCAACCGGCCGTTGCTGAAGAGATGCTTCGGATGATCTGCGAGCCGGGGCATCATGACTTCCATGAGATGCTTATCGGCTCGCGTCATGCAGATTCCTGCGATACTTCGTGTCCAGACTGTTTGAGAAGCTATAGCAATCTCCAGTATCACAATCTCCTCGATTGGCGACTTGCCATCGATGTTGCTTCTCTTGCCTTGGATTCGACAGCGTCGATTTCGCTCGGAACGCCATTATGGAACCGTGTCGCAAATATTGCAGCGCTTACGTTGGTCAATGCGCGGCCCGGATACCGTCAGATTACAATCGCCGGGCGACCGGCAGTGACGAATGGAACGGATGTGATTATCGTCACACATCCGTTGTGGCTGACCGAACGGAACCGTCTGGGACCGGATCTGGCGGCTGCGTGGGATGAGGCTGAAAGAACTCACGGTCTGCGGATCGATCCAGATCATACCTTTATTTCGGTATTCGAAGCCCTGCGGCGGCCGCTATAGCGATGATCTCCCCACTGACACTCATGCCCTTGAAGAGCACGAGTCCGTCAATGGCGGAAGATATGCATATCTGCGGTCTGCGTGCTGGCTTCGCATCTCTTGCCGAATCCAATCGCTGGGTGCTCCATGACCCGCGTGCTTGGCTCGGGGTCGCCTTTCATTCACTTTTGCAAAACGTTGCACAAACGCGTTTCGCACTAGACTTGGAAACGGCGTGGGATAACGACGTAAACCGGCTGGCAATTCTGGCTGCAGATCATCAATTCGATCGGCGGTTTAGGGATCCTACACGCTGGCCTTCGTATTATCTGGTGCGCCAGAGGGCACTTAGTTCCGCGCGTGAAATGATTTCCAAGCGCGCGTCGGCGATCTCCTACCAGCCGGTGATTGGTTCGGCGAAAATCGAACCGGCGAAAATCGCGAGCAAAGGAATTGAAAAAAAGCTATTCGCACGATCTGGCCGCTTGATCGGCCGGCCGGATCGTTTCGATACTTCAACAATTACGGATTTCAAGTCGTCTCTGCCTGATGCAAATGCTTCAAAGGGGGCTGAAATCTTAGCCCGGCATGAGCGGCAGCTGCAAATCTATGCAGCAATCATCGCAGAGGTTTTGGGCTACTGGTCGAAGACCGGCGTTCTTGTTGCCGCGTCTGGCGCGACTATCTCCTTCGATCTTGATCCAAAAAAATGTGACGCAGAAGCCGACGCTGCACTAGTGGCTCTTGATAGGTGGAATGCGTCTTTGCTGGCCGCGAGCTGGGCGGGTGAACTTGCGGCGCCGTCGGCTGATGCGTGTGAGAATTGCCGGTTTCAACTGATCTGTCCCGCGTTTTGGGAGTGGGTTATGAGTAGCCCCACGGTATCGGTGCATGGGGCCTCGGCGGCCACTGGTACTCTTGTTGCGGTCCAATCCGGAAACGATCGGGATCTGCAGACACTACAGTTCTCAAATATTGCTGCCATGCCCCCCGCTGATTCTAAGCAAGCATTTGTCATCCGGTGTTCGATTCATGGGAACCACGTATCGAAAGCCATCGGAACTGTGTGCCGCATAACCGGCGCGTCAGTGCGTCCGGATGGCCGCTTGCGTGCAGATTTATCAACCATCATCGCGTGTGAGAATGAGCTCCCGTCTATCGACATCGGTCGTGAGGCTCTAGCGGGCTAAAATTAGCTCTTGTCGGAAATAGCAAACTCGGTGTTAAGGAGATTTTTGACAAGCTCAGGCGTGTTGAACCCACTCTTCGTTAGAATTTCAGTGATATCCTTTCCGCTAAAGAAGATGATGGGATGACGATCTTCTCGAACTTCTTCGTAAGCTTGGCGACCGATGACCGATGTGGTCACTAGCACACCGAATTGTCGATGTCGGATCCGCGAGATTAAACGCGAAACTTCTCTCACGCCAACGGTATTTCCGGTCCCGCCATTTATCGGAGGTGAATAGCATTTTGCTTCCAATGAGAACTCAGCGTAGACGGGATCGTCAGGCAACCCGAGCAAATATCGACCGACGGCATCTCGACCGCCGTCGACCGAGGCGCGTGTCAGTTGGTCGATAATCACTCGTGTGTCATGCATCTGGAATATGCGTGCGGCGAAAGCCTCGAAGGCATGAGGCGCTTCTCTAAAGTGCGCCCATACCGTTGCAAGGATTGCGGTCGCTGTCGGTGTATTCGGAGTTTGCTCTTCTTGGCTCCGAATAACCGTCGTACTTTTAGAAACGAGCGCTTTGTAACACCCGTGTGTAACCCATTCCGTCCAAGCCTTGGGCGCATGTGTGACGAGAGAATCTCCCGTCGATAAAACGCTTAGCCAAGAGCGCTCGATTACTGGCACATCAAGGACGGTAAACGTCGCTCTGTAGTTCTGGAAACGCTCCCTTTGGGAAGTTTTCCAAACAGCGACGAGGTCCGCGGTCGCAGGCAACCCCAGAGCCCCAGGCACCGATAATCCTTTGAATTGCACAGACCGTGCACTGTTGTTCGTAGGGTACTTCTGAAACACGAAAAAAGGGGGGATGCGCGATCGCTCTGGTGGGGCGGCGTGTAAGAGCCCGAATACGTGTCGAAGGATACGATTTCCGCCGGGGCTGGTGTCGTGAAGTTCATGTCCGGGCGTTTTGTTGTCACCGTAATAGTCAAACTGGCCGCTATTCGGGTCGAGATGGTCAGGCCAGTCTTTGTCATCACCCGACGTGTATAAAACAATGAACCTCTTGTCCTCTCCACGACCGGCAGCTCTAAACCCACCTTGATTGCCAGCCCCCTTGAGAAGTCTTGATATCGGATCATCACCAGCATTTCTGAAACTACCTCCCTCATAAACAGCATCTATGATGAGGTCGGCAGTTAGCAGATCCTGGTATGAAAAAACTTGAACCATAAGTTATGTCTTCATCTGGTTACGCGGTGGCGAAGCCTTCGTGCCCAACTATCTACAATCGCTTAAGCCCTCAGACTTCAGTAAAACAATGGGGGTTATGCGTCCACGCCCTTGTCATGAGCCAGCTTGCGCCTCTTTCCCAAGCGCTTTGAGCGTAGTGACAGTGGCGTTCTAAATGTCCATTGTCGCTCCCTGCAGGCGTTTCGAGATTGTCCGCGACTAAACGCCGTGACGCACGAACCGCAGAGGTGATCAATGCTTCTTTGGTGCAAGATCCAGAATTAATCCTTTAGCCGCGTCGCTCTCTAAGAACGAGATGTCTTTATTAGTGTCTTTACCGGAACTTATCATTCTGGCGTTTACACCGAGAAGCACAGAGTGCCAACGTTGCCGAGCCACCATTTGATGTAACATCCGCTCATCGTACGTGCCCTGAACAAACAGATAATAAATATTGATTGGTGTCGTCAATTTTCGCCCCAAACGATCAATACGTCCTTCCCGTTGCTCCATTTTTCCTGGATTCCATTCAACGTCAAAATGGACCAGGTGTGAAGCAAACGTGTGCAGGTCAATTCCTTCAGAACCAACATTACTTGCGACGAGAACCCATGGACCGAGCGGTGTGCGGAACGCTTCACCGCGTACGTCACGTTCCTTGCGGTCGTCGCTGCCCACATAGGTCTCGACCACATTCTTAGAGGCTAATGATTTTAGGTTACGATTATGACCTCGTAGCTCGTGGGCATGAAATTTCTTTTCGTCTTCGTTCGGTGCCCATTGCAGCACTTTAGCGAACACACGCAACCGCGCGGTTAGATCATCTTGAACAAGCCTCAGATAGTGTTTATTGCCGAGCAAATCGAAAAACAAACGCTTTTCCGGATCGCTGTTCATCGTCTCAAGTTGCTTTAAAAGCTCGATGACGCCTGTACACTCAGAAATCTTTTGACGTTTAACGAAGTCTTCGGTGGTCTTAATCAGCTTGCGTAAATTTTTTGGGGCTTGTCGTGCAATGGATTGCCAGATGGCAGATCGCGCTACCTCTTCGTAAGCACGATCAAAACTTGAAGAAAGTGCTCCCCGAAGCTCTTCGCTGGCTTTCTTTACGAAGCTGGTGAAAATCAAGGTCTTCCTTGGGCAACCGTCTTTCGCGCATTCAAAAATATCTTTTTTGATTTGCTCGGATGCCCAACCAATTAGTGCGCTCTCGCGTGGTGAATAGGGAGGTGCGCCGAGACTAGGTGAAGCTCCTTTAGCTTGACCGATCGTTGATAAAGACTGGCGCAACTTGGTCGCCACGAATGTCTTCTGCTTATTGTCTTTTTCACCATAACCGCTATTGGCAAGGTGCAGACGAAATTTGAAATACCACTCTTCAAATTCTGGATTCGGCTCGATTGCGTAATCAATAATCTTTTTTAGACCTGCTTCACTAATCCTCTCGAGTGGATCGATTTTAAAAGCCAATCCGTCTTTATTCAATAGATGATATTTCCGGTTAGCGCTTGAGGGCGTTCGCGCAATTAATTGCTTAAAAATAGACTCAACGGACATCCTCTCCTTTTTCAAAGGAGGGCTCACGCGTCCTTCAAAAAAATCAGAAAGCTTACGCACGTAAGACTGTACGGGCTCGTATTTTAATATTTGAAATGTACGGGGCTTATGAGGCTTTGGTTTCAGTAATGCACGAAGAATTTCGTGAATTTCGTGAGGTTCGAGCTGAAATGGCGTGGCTGTAAGAAGTAAGGTGTGACTAACTCCCCGAGAGCTTTTTTCCAGTTTACTCAGTGCGTCACGGGCCTCGAGATGATGCGCCTCATCGACAATAAGTATGTCCCAATTATGCCTGCGCAATGCTAATAGACGGCTATTCCCTGGTCCGGGCGCTTTGCGAAAGAGATTCCAGCTGCAGACATATGTTCCCTGAGGCAATTTGAGCCCATACCTGCGTTGCTTTGCTGGAGGAAGTGCGTTTAAGTCCGTCTTGCGATGAAGTTGAAATGGGTTACTCAAAGTTTGCTTCACAAAATTTCGCAAAGAATTTTTCTGGCTCCACACTGCTAATTTGCTGTTGAAACCGTTTGGATCGCGGATTTCTCGCGCCCATTTCGTTATCAGTCCCGGCGGACAGATAACCAAAACATGCGCTTTGTGGGACCGGCGAGTCTTCCGCGATTTTCCGGCAGCTCGGCGCCTCTTCGCTTCAAACAAGAGCAAGGCACTTGCTGCCAAAGCTTCCCATGTCTTGCCCAAACCTACGCCGTCCGCAAATAAAACACCGTGCTGACTTGTTTTTAAAACACTGTGCTGCGTTTTTTTGCCATCATCTAGCGTAAATACGCGCCCGCCTTTGTCGACGAGTCGCCTGCGAGCCCAAGCCACGGTATTGTTCTGGTGCGGCTTACCAGTATCAAAACGGCTGCGCTTCATAGTACCTCACGATTATTCACGCGGAGGTATTCGTCGATCCAGCGCGCAAGTGCTTTGTTTTTAATCAAGGGGCTCAGTTGTCGTGTAATTGCTGCAAACCTCAAGGGCGCATATTGGTCGCCAGGATGTTTTAAAATAAACCTTTTGAGAACCGATATTGCGACTGCAATTCTGTCGAGTCGCCCTTGGTGCTCTGCTCCCGCTAAGCGCCCACGCTCTTTTTCAATTTTTTGGTCTGCCGGATCGATTGGCTTTTCCTTTATAGTCGGTTCGGTTCTTCGTGTGGCCGGATCTCGCCAAATGCCTAGCTCTTCCTCGACGATTGCCATAATCGCGTCCACCGCGTCATCACTTGATGATGCGTGAAACGGAACACAAACGGGAAATGGCACCGACTTGCTGTGAACCAGTTCGAAAAAAAAGCTTCCTGTATCGATTTTTGGCGCAAGTCGCTTGAGGTCGGATGCATCTGTGACAAGGCCTTTTGCAGATTTAATCGTGACCGGTACCCATGGCCCAATCGGACTAGACGCAATCTGAACGACTGTGCCGTTTCTTGCGTCTGGAGCTTCGAGATGGAGGTCCACAATTGAACCCTGGCGTTCGCGCAACTCACCCCAAAGTATTTGCCCTTGTTCAGTCTTAATCCGTCTCTTGGGATGAATATCTGACGGTGCCTCGGAGGTCTTTATGAATAAATCTTCTAGGTCGTTAAGAAGCTTGCTTACCTGAAATTTCTTTAGTTTTATCGCCACCAATATTTCAACATTTCCAGAATCGCCCTCCGCTTTTTGCAGGAGGGCAGGAATGGTGCAGTTTGCGCTGCCAACAAACAGCACAGCTTTGCGATCGGCTTCAACCGCCAGATATGCCTTTGCATGAACGCTATTTGGGCGGCGTTGAAATACTTCTTCTTCAATGGCCGCATCGCTCTCTTGGTCTAATTCTTGGCCGAGGCCTAACTTCTTTGGCTGATCGCTTCTGATTTTGACCTCAACGGTCTTGCCAAGATTGGGGGGTCTGCCGTCACGCGCCTCGGTGTAGACGCAGACCTTTTTCGCCAAACCTTCTTGAATTTTAGCGATGACTTCAGGATTAACTCCTTCTCTGTTTTCTGTGGCTGAGTGCCAAGGAGATAAAACCGCGATTCGTTCCGTAGCAAAGTCGCTTAAACGCTTTTTCATTTGATCAAGCAGTGGCTCCTTAAGGGAATCAAGAACGGTACCCTGATTGGGCTCTATGCCTGGCAGCACTAGGTCGCGAATGAAGCTTTTGGCCTTTTCCGGCATGACGATCGCGGAGCTTTTTATCAGCCGATCCAGAAATCCAGCAACGCCTTGAACGAGTGCACGTCCTTTTTCTTGTGCGGTATCTCCGAACAACATTAGCTCTAGATTTCCTCCAAACCCTCCGTTGGTAAGATTCGCTGATCCCAGCCCCGCAAAGTAATGAGAGCCCGCCTGCATCAAAATCAGCTTGGGATGAAAGATGCCGCCGTTCCGGCAGCGTACCGGCGCAATTTGTAAGCGACCAAAGGATGCCGTCGATTTAACATGCGCCTGCAATGCGCCGCTATCAACCAAGACCCACGATCGAAATGGTCGGCGTCTATTGAGTAGGGGCCCCAGAATTTGCGAAAAACGATCATGATCGAAACCATATGTACAAAATACTGCTCGGCGTGGCGGCTTTGAACCAGAGCGCTTCAGGAAATCAGAAATGCTGTCAGCGGTCTTGGTCCAAGACAGACCTGATGTTGCGGAGCCACCCATCACAGCCCCCCGATGTCGCGCGCGATACGTGAAAAAGCAGAAAATCTATAACTGTGCGGCCCAACAGCGGGGGGCAATTTCCAGCCATCCTCAAATTCACCTGCGATCTGATAGCCACCATTTGAGTTAGATTCGATCCACGCATCATCGCCTTTGGCTTGCTGATGTTGCTCGAACAGTTCTTGAAGTGCCAAGTCTCCATATTGTTTTGCGTGAAACAAATGACGCCCGAGCGAAAATGGATACTCATCTGGCCACTTTACATAATCTTTCAAAGATTTATGAAGTTCCAACGCTCGCTTGAGCCAAGCTCGCCCGTAACTGATCAATGCCTCGTCATCCAGGGGCAATGATAGCCTTTGTAGGGAGTTATCTCGGTCTGCACGGGTAGTCTTGAGCAAGCGTTCGAACGCGGATGCTTTGCGTTCTCCTTCTTTAATCGCGCGCACCCAACCTATGAACAAAGCATTCAAACCAAGCGAAAGGTATTCCCAAACGGCAGCAAGCCGAAGTGTGTATTGTGGTTCTGATAATTCACGCTTTAGATCTTCGTATTCACACAGGACATTTTCAGGCGTGAGGCTCTGTTCCGCCCGCCGATAAATCTCCCTAACTTCTCGCGCGAATCTGGCGCGTCGGATTGTGGAATCATCAGTCTCTCGGTCACTGATCGGACCTCTTTTGTCGAGGCCCAAGAGATGTCGAATAAAATCTTTTTCCCTAGCAGAAATCTTGCTCAAGCAAGCTCGCTCTGGAAGCGGTATTGTTCTTGACCCACCCGGGTGAACGGCATTCCTAAAAAGAGAGGCGGCTTTCCGGCCCAAGTCGCTTAATGCATAGTCCCGCCCCGCACAAAGAAGGCCTAGTTCCCTCATAGGCGCGCGGTAGGCTCGCCACACTGGAGTTTCGTAGGCCGTGCGCAAGTCGCTAGGGACTCGCGCTAAATTTGTCTTTGTCCATGATGAAACATTGCGCGATCCGACGTATTTGCAGTCCTTTTTATGGTTTTCATTTTCTTTAGAAAGAGCAGCTTCCGTCAAAAGGAGCCTCACTTCGCATCGATGTATGGCTGTTTCATTGTGAGATGCCCCGGTTATCTCCCGCGCCCAACACAGGAAAGAAAAATATCGAGCGCGATCGGTTAATACGGAAAGTCCGGGTAACAGCTTGTCTGCGAACTCATCGGCGACTGCTTGCAATCCCAAAGCGTCAACGGCACGCGAGCGCAACGGGTCGGACTCGACCCATGACGGCAATACACCTTCAAGCAGCGTCATCTGACTCATGAGGAACCGCCACAGTTGCTTCGGCGTCAGTTGAGAAGTTTTGACTGAAGGACGCGATTGCACCCAACGAAAGCCAATTTATCCCGGCTTCTGCCAGCCTACAACGAAATTTACGCTTATGAGCCCCTTCACGTAGGCCGACAACTGCGGAACATATCCCGAGCGTTCCTCACCTCCGATGTGCAGTTATTTTTGCAAGGCGCGAATGGATCTCAACCATCGCAAGCGTGTCGCGTCGACAGTATTCCTCAAGCGCCCGCCTTAAGATGTTATCGTCGCCATCGCATCGGCCCGCGGCGATACGTTCAAATGCCGACGCTGCTGCGCCACCATCCGAGACGTGGTCGAGATCGTCGTAGCTGATATTCGGGGCAATCACTGGCCCCACGGCCTTGATAGAATATGAGCCTCCGAAATCGGCGTAGTAAACGTGCTCCCGCATTATCGCGAGCAAATCACATAGCCGCGCTGTGATGCGTTCTATGGCTTTGCGGTGCCGCTTCAGGACATTTGCAAGTTGGTTAAGCGTTGAACGCTCGAACGAACTATAGACGATGATTGGCCCAGTGGAGGACGCTAGTTTCTCAAGCAGGGTTTCGGAAAAGGCTTCGCGCGCATCGACACCACCATCTGCCAAGAATCCGGAATGTTGCAAGTCACCATTTTTATCAAGCTTATGAAGTGACCATTGAAACGGTAGCCGTTCGTAAGGCCTGGTGCCCGGGTACAGCGGAATCGCCGGCGACATCGTTTCAAAATCCAAATAGCAAGCTGGCGGCCCGAAGGGGCGAAGAGCCAACTTAAGCTCGGATGATATGTAAGGGTGACCAGTCCGGTATACGTTGCGGATTATCGCCTGTTGCTCAGTGAGTTTTACATCATCGGGAATTTTCGCAATTGATTCGATGCCATTCGCCCGCAACAGCTCGCCGCGTTTTTCTCCGAGTCGCGGTAAGTAGAAAATCTAGTCTTTGGGCTTGCTCGCCGTACAGCGATCTAAAAATTCGCACTCATATGGACTGTGACATTGCGTCCAGGGCTCGATTTCAGGTGCACGATCTTCATCGACTACCTTCAAAAATGCCTTGATCATGCCAGGTATGTCGTGCAATCGCTTTTTGGCTTCCACCGTAACGTCGACACGCCGAAAATAGTGTTTGGGTTCAATCCCTTTCTCTTTGAGGACGTAATCTCTGTTTATGTGAATAATATCAACGCGGCTGATTTTCAGTCCTGCTTCGTTTGCGACATGAAGCTGGAAGGCCACATCGTCAATGTGCTCCTCCTTCACGTCCGTCGATGACTTTACCTCGCAAATATTCCAGGCGCCGCGATTGCCTCTCTCAAAAATATCGACACGTGCGAACAGCCGTCCCGACTGCAATGCTGCCTCGAAAATGGCAGGAATGGCTTCGTCCTTGACGAAATCGCGGGTTGCCGCAAAAGAAACGGCAAAGGAAAGAATGCAAATTGAACCCGGAATTCCCAGATGACTTCCGAACTGGTGTGACTGTTGGCGCTTTTTCGGCTTCCCGACAACACAGACGCGGGGTGCGGGCCACTCGGCAGACAATTGCTCAGTATAAATTCACGCTTCGTCAACCTTGCGGCGGGCGCCGCGCACCGTCACGCTTGAAATCAACGAGGATACCTTTGCCGGCAGGATCAAAGAGCTGTCGCGCAATATCCCCAACTTGATGTCCAACTGCGAACCTTGCTTCTGTTTCAGGCGAGTCCTCGCGTAGCTCAGGATGATGGATTTCTAACCAAAGCCGTTTTGCGCACTGACGAAAGGCCATAATTTTGGTTTTTGAAAGGGCGCGCATCTTGCGTCTCTGGCACGGGTTTAAACGAACACGGACTGAGCTAATTCTAACTCAGCTTGGCCACCGACGCATCCCGTCCGAGATGGGCAAATCAGTCTTTAATTCGGCAAAGTCTCTTCGGAATTAAGCGGGTCTGTACCGCACCCGGTTCTTTGGACACAAGTTTGAGTTAAGCGGCTTGCTTCATGCTGGCTTGCTCCCAGACGGTGCGGGTTTGGCGCGGACTGCATA